>JAEEGH010005561.1_pt1 | contig 31549 bp, 26 predicted proteins | sample 9134181 | NCBI WGS metagenome assembly JAEEGH01 (sample SAMN16246544, study PRJNA631951) | gut metagenome | biome: gut microbiome; feature: rumen; material: DP-attached | host: Bos | place: Iran: Karaj | collected 2018-10
GATAAAGATGCCTTGTCAACAAAATGTAATGGTAACAATTGGTCTTTCTCGACAGAACCATTGCAAAGTGGGGCTCAAGTAAGTGTCTATGCAGAAGCAGAAGGAATGGCACCTTCTTATTTGGCGACATCATTTGTTGGGTATCCTGGAAGTGGTACGAAAGATGATCCATATCGCATCTATACAGCAGAAGATTTGCAAGGTGCTTCAAATCATGGTTACTACAAATTAATGAATGATATTGATCTGACAGATTGGATTATTGAGAACAGCCCAACAGAAGGCTGGCCTGCTATAGGTCGCAATAGCGGTGAGGCTACCTACATCGACGGTGATAATCATAAGATAACGGGCCTATGGACGGATACCCAAGAGAACTATAATGGTCTATTCTCGAATTTCTCTGCAGGTCAAATTAAGAATTTGACCGTAGAAGTTGCTTCAGGAAAGAAGGTTAAAGGTGGTGACTATTCGGGCGTCCTAATAGGTCGTAATGCCAATGGTAGCATCATTAATTGTACGGTCAAGGGTGATGTGGAAGGAGGTGCACATACGGGTGGTGTTGCCGGATGTGTCTTAGCTTCCACGATTCGCGATGTCTCTTATACTGGTACTGTTACTAGCGTTTCGGACAATGTGCTCGCAGGAGGATTAGTCGGACAGGCAGGAGACTGTGCGATTTCAGCTTGTGATGCTAAGGCAGCCATTAATCTAGGTGGGAAGGGCGGCAAGGTTGGTGGCCTGATAGGCGAGTCTATTGATGGAACCATTAAAAGTTCCAATGCCCAACCCACTTTGGCAGCAATGGGTGAAGACTATTATGTTGGTGGTCTTGTTGGTTATTCAGAAACGCCAATTACCATTTGTTCTTCCGGTGGTAGTGTCAGCGTCTCGGGTGATAACAGCTATACTGGTGGATTGGTTGGTTATGCATTGCTTCCCATTGAAAACTGTTATAGTTTGACAAATACTACAGGTACATTATATACGGGAGGTTTGGTGGGCTATACATTTAATAAGATTGACAAATGTTATGCAAAGGGTGATGTTTATGGCTCACGGTATGGTGCCGGCGTAGTTGCCGAATTGGATGGAGCGGATGCAGCACTAACAAATAGTGTGGCTTGCAATAATATCGTTTTGCTCTCCGATCAGTATGCATGGGGTTGTAGGGTTGTTGGTGGCTTCAGAAAGGGTGCTTTGGAACCTGATAATAGCAACTATGCTTTGAGTACAATGCAGGTGTCGCTGAATAATGTAACAGAGAAAAAAACAGATGATCCTATTGAAGGAATAGCTATAAGCCTGTCGAAACTGTTCCAGAAGGGCACCTACACCCAGTTGGGCTGGGATTTCACGAATGTGTGGGAAATAGATGAGGGAGCAGGCTATCCGACTTTGCGAGCTGTAACAACTGGTGATGAAGGAGGTGGAGAATATGTCCCTGACGATCCAATCGATCCCAATGAGCCAGAAACAGTAAATGTTACGGATATCTCGGCATTTACAGATGCTATCTATGTAGAAACAATTTCCTCACAACCTGGCTTAGAAACGACGCTGACCATCTGCCTTAAGAATGCCAAGGCAGCGACAGCGTACAGTTTCGACTTGCAGCTGCCTGCTGGTGTTTCACTGGTGAAAAATAATGAAGGGGATTATCTGTACACACTGAGCAATCGTCACAACGGACACGCAGAAACAGTTAACGCTCAGTCTGGTGGTGTGTATAGCATCGCTGTGTTGTCATTACAGTCGAAAGATATTAGGGGTAACGATGGTGCAATATGGACTCTCAGGTTGAAAGTCTCAGACAATGTTGCTAATGGTGAGTATGCCATTAAAATTTCTAATGCCAAATACTCTTCTTCAACTGGCACCTCTTCGGTCAATATGCCTGAGACTATTGGAAAGTTGACTGTAAGCCAGTACAAGAAGGGCGACGTGAATAGTGATGGCGACGTTGATATTGCTGATGCCGTCTGCATCGTCAATCATGTAGTGGGATTACCTACACCAACCTTCGTGAATAATGCTGCTGATGCAAATGGTGACGGCAGTGTGGATATTGCCGATGCTGTGAGAATCGTCAACCTTGTTGTCGGTAAGATTAATGCTCTGTCAAGAGGGAATAGTTCATGTAGCAGAGCGGCTACTCGTGCAAGTGATGCGACAGATGTCATTTATATAGATGACACATCTGCATTTGTTGGGAAAGAAGGTGCACTGACCGTATCCCTGAAGAATACTCAGGCTACAAATGCGTACAGTTTTGATATGGTTTTGCCTGAGGGAGTTTCGATTGTCCAAGACGGTGATGATGAGTATGTGTATGAGCTGAGTGAGCGACATAATGGTCACACGTCAACATTGAACTATTTAGGTTATAACACCTATAGTTTTGCCATACTTTCGCTACAATCCAAGGAAGTCAAGGGCAAAGATGGCGCTATCTGTACGTTCAGGCTGAAGGTGGACGATAAGACTGCTGCTGGCAATTATTCTATTAGCATCAAGAATGCGAAATATTCGCTGATATCAGGTGAAACTAAGGTGACTCTGCCAGAGTCAACAGGACAACTGACGATAAAGAAACTTGGTGACGTCAATGGTGATGGTGATGTGACGAAGGCAGACGTAAACGCCATTGCCCAGCACATTATGGGCCAGGCTCTTGATTACTTTGACAAGGAGGCTGCTGATGTGAATGGTGACCAGAAGGTGAATGCTGCCGACATCGTGGAGATTGTGAAGATAATCAAATCAAAATGAACATCTTAGAAGTATCCCGTAACTCTATCGAGCGGCCTAATCTCACAGCGAGGTTGGGCCGCTTGTATAAAAATAAAGCAATGTTTTTGTCGAAAAAGTTTGGCGGTTTCAATATTTATGCGTATCTTTGCAACTGATAATATTTAGTTATTAAACAGGTGAGAAGAATGGATACAGACAATATGTTATCAGTTCTTGATAACTACGTGCTCGAAACGGTGGATGATGTCGCGATCAAGTTGGCAGAGGATTTCAGACACAGACGGGTGGAGAAGAATCTGACGCGGGAACAGCTGGCTGAGATGGCAGGTGTTGCCGTGAGCAATATCGTCAGGTTTGAACAGAAAGGGCTTATCTCATTGAGTAATCTGATAGCTCTCGCCCTTGCTTTAGGTTATACATCGGAAATCAAGAATCTCTTTGCGACACCCAAATATGTAACAATGGAGGAGTTGACTCAGATAAGAAAGAACAGTAACAAGAAGAAAGCATATAAGAAACCATGAAAAAGATAGACCAACTGATTGTCAAATATCGTCATCGGATTGTCGGCACACTTTCATTGACGCCTGATGATAAACTCTGTGCATTCGAGTATGACAAGGGCTGGCTGGTAGATGGATTCAGCATCTCACCGCTTGAGCTCCCTTTGCGCCAAGGTTTGTTCATTGCTAAGCCACAGCCGTTCTATGGTAACTTTGGTATCTTTGAAGACAGCTTACCTGATGGCTATGGGCGCTATCTCCTTCATAAGGCTTTGCTACGTGAGGGCATCAATGATTTTGATCTGTCTTCACTTGACAGGCTTAGCATTGTAGGAAGTAGCGGCATGGGGGCACTGACTTATCATCCAGAGACGAATGTCCGGCAAGAAGATCGTATCAGTGATTTTGACCTACTGCAACAGAAAGCACTAGAAGTGCTAAAAGAGCAGCAAGATCATGACGCTGGTCTGCTGCTTTATCATAGTGGTAACAGTGGTGGCGCAAGGCCAAAGGCCATTTTTCATGATGATGATGGACATTGGTTAGTCAAATTCCGCCATACTTATGATCCCAAGGATATCGGGCTTCAGGAATATCATTATAATGAGGTGGCAAGAAAATGTGGTATTAATGTGCCGGAATTCAAGTTGGTGAATGGACGCTATTTTGCGACGCGTCGTTTTGATATTAGTGCTGACGGGCAGAGGATACATACTGCTACGGCAGGAGGACTGCTATGCCTGTCGTTGTCAAATCCTGTTCTCGACTACAGTAATCTGATGGCATTGACTGGCTATCTTACCCAGAGCGCCCGTGAGGTGGAAGAGATGTTCCGTCGTATGGTATTCAACTACCTGACAGACAATAAGGATGACCATTGCAAGAATTTCAGTTTCTATGTCAGCGAGGAGCAGATGGGGCGCTATGTTTGGCATCTTGCTCCTGCGTATGATCTGACGCTGTGTACAGAAGGTTATAATGGTGAACATGCGACATCGGTTAATGGTACAGGGAATCCGACGTTGGCAGATATGATAGCCATCGGTACTAAATTTAAAATGAAAGAGCAGCGTTGTCGTGAGATCTTTGAAGATGTCAAGGCTGTTTGTGGCGACCTTTTGCTGCATCCAATCAAAGAATAAACATTTTTGCCGAAAAAGTTTGGCGGTTTCGAGGGTATTTTGTACTTTTGCAGCGAAAATCGTTATATTAATCATTAAAACTAAAAGGTATGAAAAAGTATTTAGCAGAGATGGTGGGCACGATGGTGCTCGTATTAATGGGCTGCGGCGTTGCCGTCAGTCTGGGTTGTGATCCTATTAACAACATTCCCGCTGTGGTGGGAACGGCTTTTGCATTTGGTCTTGCTGTGGTCGCTATGGCTTACACCATTGGCGGTATCAGTGGCTGTCACATCAATCCGGCCATCACACTCGGTGTGTTCCTGAGCGGAAGGATGAGTGCCAAGGACTGTGGTATGTATATCCTGTTCCAGGTGATCGGTGCGTTCATCGGCAGCTTGCTGCTCTTTGTGCTGACACAGAATGTGCCTGGTCTGGAGGGTACGGGTGCCAATGACCTGCAGGCTAACGTGAGTGTGCTTGGCGGTCTGCTGGCAGAGATCATCTTCACCTGTGTGTTCGTGCTCGTCGTGCTGGGTGCCACCTCAAAGACGAATGGCGCCACCAACAACTTCGCAGGTCTTGCCATCGGTCTTTCACTGATTCTGGTACACCTTGTCTGTATCCGTTATACGGGTACTTCCGTGAACCCCGCCCGTTCAATCGCTCCTGCCATCTTCCAGGGTGGTACGGCACTGGAGAACCTCTGGATCTTCATCGTTGGTCCGTTCGTAGGTGGTGCCTGCGCTGCCGGTATCTGGAAGCTGATTGACGCGAAAGAGTAAACTCTAAACTATAAACAAAATAAGGGTCAGGGGAGTCGCCTCTGACTCTTATTTTGTTGTAATAACTGTTAATCTTATCTATTTTCTTTGGAAGTTTGTGATAAACTCCGTATCTTTGCCGACGAATTTTGAAATCATATAGATTGAAAGAATGTAGATTTATGAGGAAAGTATTATTATTAATAGGTGTAGCGATGTTGGGAACGATCCAGATGTCGGCCCAGAAACAATGGACGCTTCAGGACTGCATCGACTATGCGATGGAAAACAACATCACGCTGAAGAAATCGCAGTTGCAGAAGCAAAGTGCGACGGAAGATCTGAAAGGTGCGAAGGGTGCCTTGCTGCCTACCTTCAGTGCCTCCACTAACCAGAGCCTGGGCTATCAGCCTTGGAAAGATACGGGGATGTCGTATGTTACCAACGGTACGGTGAACACGAAGGTGGACAAGACCTCATATAATGGCTCCTATTCGGTGAGTGGCCAGTGGACCGTCTGGAACGGTGGCCGTAATACCAATACCGTCAAGTTGGACCGTCTGGCAGAACAGGAGGCAGAACTCTCCAGCCGTGAGACTGCAAACAGTATTCAGGAGCGCATTGCCCAGATCTTTGCCCAGATTCTCTATCTTGACGAGAGCGTGAAGGTGAGTGAGCAGATGCTCGAGACCAGCAAGAAGAATGAGGAACGTGGTCAGGAGATGCTGTACGTGGGTAAGATGTCGAAGGCGGATCTGGCGCAGTTGTCAGCTCAGCGAGCCAACGATGAGTATGGCATCGTAGAAACCAAGAGCCAGTTGCTGAACTATAAGTTACAGTTGAAGCAATTGTTGGAGATTACCGACGAGACGCCATTTGATGTGGCTGTTCCGGAAATAGGCGAGGAGCGGATTCTCGCAGAGATCCCCGCCTTGCAGGCTGTTTATGAGGAGGCCTTGCTGAACCGTCCGGAAATCGAGCGCTCGCAGTTGTCCGTTAAGAGCAGTGAGGTGAGTGTGAGTATTGCCAAGGCAGGGTGGATGCCGAATGTCAGTCTGACGGGCGGTGTCAGTACTTCTACCAACTCACTGAGCGGCAGTGGCTGGGGTTCGCAGTTCAAGAGTAATGTGAATACACAGCTTGGTGTGGGCGTGAGTGTGCCCATCTATGATGGTCGGTCTACGAAGACGGCTGTGAACAAGGCGAAGATCCAGCAGTTGCAGGCACAACTCAACTTGCAGGATCAGCAGAAGACGCTCTATAGTGACATCCAGGGATTCTGGCTGAACGCCGTAACGAATCAGGAGAAGTATAAGGCTGCCAAGAGTAGCGTGGAGAGTGCCCAGCAGAGTTATGACCTGCTGTCGGAACAGTTCCGCCTGGGACTGAAGAATATCGTGGAGCTGCTGGCGGGCAAGGACAATCTGCTTAATGCCCAGCAGAACCAGTTGCAGTCGAAGTATCTGACACTGTATAACCAGCAGATGCTGGCGTTCTATCAGGGAGGAGAGATAAAGTAACGACAACTATGACAACAGTGACAACATTTAGCCTACGACGGCAACTGCCGTCTGCGGGGGGAGCAAATTAATAAAGTTGTCTAAGTTGTCCAAGTTGTCGTCAAGATAAAAATGTTGTCGTAAATAGAAACAATTGTCGTAATATGAAAAAGATCGGAAAGAAAGGTTGGATCGCCATCGGCGTTATTGCCGTGATCCTGATTGCGTGGTTCTTCTTGCGAGGCGGGAAGAAGGAAGAGAAGATAACGTTTGAGACCGCCAAGGTGGAGAACACGAGCATCCATACCAGCATCACCGCCACGGGTACGATAGAACCTGTGACAAGCGTGACCGTTGGTACACAGGTCTCAGGTATCGTCAGTCATCTCTATGTGGATTACAACTCTGTGGTGAAGAAAGGTCAGGTCATTGCCGAACTCGACCGTACGAACCTCATCAGTGAGCTCAATACGTCGAAGGCCAACTTGTCGAGTGCCCAGAGCACAGCCGCCTATGAGCAGGCTAATTATAATAGGTATAAGACGCTCTATGAGAAGGGACTCGTGAGTGCTGACGAGTTTGAGAGTGCGCAGCTCTCTTATCTGAAGGCCAAGGAGCAGGTGAATACATCGCGTGAGAGTGTGCAGAAGGCACAGACGAACCTCGGCTATGCCACGATTACCTCGCCCATCGATGGCGTCATTCTCTCGAAGAGCGTGGAGGAAGGACAGACGGTGGCTGCTTCGTTCAACACTCCAGAGCTTTTCGTCATCGCTCAGGACTTGACGGATATGCGTGTGATTGCTGATATCGACGAGGCAGACATCGGCGGTGTGAAGGAAGGCCAGCGCGTGAGCTTTACGGTTGACGCCTTCCCTGAGGATAAGTTTGACGGTACGGTGACACAGGTGCGTCAGGAGGCAAAGACTGAGAGCAATGTCGTCACTTACGAGGTGGTAATCTCTGCACCCAATGCCGATTTGAAACTGAAACCCGGACTTACGGCCAATGTCACGATCTTTACGATGGAGAAGGATAATGTGCTTGCAGTGCCATCCAAGGCCCTGCGTTTCCATCCCAGTGAGGCTGTTCTGCAGAAAGATGAGAGCATCAGCGACTGCGAGGGCGATCATAAGTTGTGGACAAAGGAAGGTCCCGTATTCAAGGCCCATAAGGTGGAGGTTGGTACCAGCAATGGTGTGATGACCGAGATTACTGGTGGCATTGCTGCCGGTACGGAGGTACTCGCAGACTTCGAGATCTCTGGTGGTGCAGCTCCTGAGATGGGGCAGCAGGGTGGCAATCCCTTCATGCCGCGTCCGAGAAACAATAACAAACAGAGCGGTAACTCCAACGCCAACGGTGGCGGTAATGCTCAGCCCAGAAGGTAGAAAATTGTATTATGGATGAAAGAAAAGTAGTCATTGAGCTGCAGAATGTGAAGCGGTACTTCCAGGTGGGCTCCGAAACGGTGAAAGCGCTACGTGGTGTCTCGTTCAAGATCTATGAGGGCGAGTTCGTCACCATCCAGGGAACCTCGGGCTCCGGCAAGTCTACGCTTCTGAACCAGCTCGGCTGTCTCGATACCCCTACGAGTGGAGAATATCTCCTCGACGGTATCAGTGTGCGGACGATGTCGAAGACCAAGCGTGCCCGTCTCCGTAACCGAAAGATCGGCTTTGTGTTCCAGAGTTACAACCTATTGCCTAAGACCACGGCCCTGGAGAACGTGGAGCTGCCGCTGATGTATAACTCTGAGGTGTCTGCTTCAGAGCGTCGTGAGAAAGCCATTAAAGCCTTGCAGGCAGTAGGATTGGGTGACCGTATGTACCACAAGTCAAACCAGATGTCGGGAGGTCAGATGCAGCGTGTGGCCATCGCACGTGCCTTAGTCAACGATCCTGCTGTGCTGCTTGCCGACGAGGCCACAGGTAACCTCGATACCCGTACATCGTTCGAGATGCTGGTGCTGTTTCAGGAGTTGTACAAGCAAGGCCATACCATTATCTTTGTGACCCACAACCCTGAGATTGCCGAGTATTCGAGCCGTAATATCAACCTGCGTGATGGAAAGATCCGCGAGGATACTATCAATACGAATATCAAATCGGCAGCCGAGGCTCTGGCTCTGTTGCCTGCCCCACAGGATGATTAAGAAAAGAGAATTATGAACATATTGAATTTGTTTAAAGTGAGCCTGAAGGCCGTGGCCAACAACAAGATGCGCTCGTTCCTCTCGATGCTTGGTATCATCATCGGTGTGGCAGCCGTCATCATCATGATGAGCATCGGCCAGGGCTCCAAGGAGAGCATCCGTAAGGAACTCTCCACGATGGGTACCAATCTGTTGACCATCCGTCCGGGTGCCGATATGCGAGGTGGTGTTCGTCAGGATCCCTCTGCTATGCAGACGCTGAAGATGGCTGACTATGAGCGCATTGTCCGTGAGAAGAAGTTTGTGACGAAGGTGTCACCTGAAGTCACCGCCAGCGGCCAGGCCATTTATGGTAATAACAACACTAACGCCTCGATGTATGGCGAGTCTATCGATTACCTTGATATCAAGCAGTGGCCTGTGGAAGAAGGCGAGTGCTTTACCGAGGAGGATATTAGGAAGGCCGCCAAGGTGGTCGTGGTAGGTACCACCATCGTCAAGGAACTCTTTGGCGAAGGTGCCGATCCCATTGGCAAGACCATCCGTTTCAAGAGCATCCCTATGCGTATCGTGGGTGTGCTGAAGTCTAAGGGCTACAACTCCTGGGGAATGGATCAGGACAATGTGATCATCGCTCCTTATACGACGGTGATGAAACGTATCGCCGCCCAGACCTATTTCTCCAGTATCGTCTGCTCGGCAGTGACAGAGGAACTCTCCGATGCCGCCATCGAGGAACTCACCCAGATCCTGCGGAGTAACCACAAACTGAAGGATGAGGCCGATGACGACTTCACCATCCGTTCACAGGCGGAGATGATGGAGACGATGTCATCGACGATGGACACTGTGACGATTATCCTCGTTGTGGCTGCAGCCTTCTCACTGCTTGTGGCAGGTATCGGCATTATGAACATCATGCTCGTCTCGGTGACAGAGCGAACGAAGGAGATAGGTCTCCGTATGGCCGTTGGAGCCACAGGCCCCGTCATCTCTTTGCAGTTCCTCATCGAGTCGGTGCTCATCTCTGTGACGGGAGGACTGATAGGTGTCCTTGTCGGGTGTGGGGCGAGTGCTGGCGTCTCAGCCTTTGGCATGCCGTCGAGCGTGCCGGCATGGAGCATCTATGTGTCGTTCCTCGTCTGTGTGTTTATTGGTGTGCTCTTCGGCTATATCCCAGCCCAGAAGGCTGCCAATATGGATCCGATAGAAGCTATCCGACACGAATAGTGAGAAGTGAAATGTGAATAGCGAAAAGTGAGATCTATGCTGGATAAAAGACTGAAGATATTCCTGCACATCGTGTTCTGGGCGTTCATGTTCCTCTCGCCTATGCAATATATGAGAGGTACGGGCATGACGATGTTCCAGTATATGATGAACTGTATGCCGTCGTTGCTGCTGATGGTGGTGTTTTACGCCAACTATAAGTGGCTGACGTATAGGTACTTCGTGGAAGGCAAGCATCGCTACTATACGATCATTAATTTTATTATGATCATAAGTTTCGCCATCTTCCTGCACTACTGGATGGATTTTACGCGTGACTTGTTCCAACCTTCCTACAGACTCACCCGCACGCCAGATGCGCTCGACGACTTTCTGTCCTTTGTCCGCGACATCGCCAATTTCTGTATCTTTGCCACTGCTGCCACATGTATAGCACTGGCACAACAGTGGTATTGGGCAGATAAGGCCCTAAGGAATGCCGAGGCGGCCAGGGTGGCAGCGGAATTGGGTAACCTGCGATCACAGATTAATCCCCACTTCCTGCTCAACACCTTGAACAACATCTATGCGTTGACAGCCATCGATCACACGAGGGCACAGAGTGCCATCCAGCAACTCTCAAAAATGCTTCGCCACATGCTCTACGACAATCAGGAACAGTTGGTGTCGCTCACCGACGAGGTGCAGTTTATTGAGAATTATTTCAATCTGATGAAGATCCGCCTGCCTAAGAGCGTCGACGTGAAACTTGAAAAAGATCTAGAAAACCCTCATACGAAGGTGGCTCCGTTGCTGTTCATATCACTCGTCGAAAATGCCTTCAAGCATGGTGTCAGTTCTACGGAGCCAAGCTTTATCCATATGACCATGACGCAAAAGGGCAATTCCCTTTGTGTCATCATCGAGAACTCTAATTTCCCGAAGTCAGAGAAAGACCGCAGCGGTCACGGTATCGGCCTTCAGCAGGTACAGCGACGCCTGGATCTCGCCTATTACGAACACTATGAGTGGACGAAGGGTGTCAATGACGACGGAACAGTTTATTCATCAATAATCAAAATCACATTATGACCATTAGTTGTGCCATTATCGACGACGAGCCCCTGGCAGCAGGCCTGCTGGAGAGTTATGCCCGTAAGACACCCTATCTGCAACTTGTAGGAACCTATAACAGTGCCATCCTGGCCATGAAGGACCTGCGTGACAATCCCGTTCAGTTGCTCTTCCTCGACATTCAGATGCCCGAACTCAGCGGCGTCGAGTTTGCCAAGATCCTGCCTAAGGACACGCGTGTCATCTTCACTACCGCCTTCCCGCAGTATGCCGTCGAAGGTTATAAGGTCAATGCCCTCGACTATCTGCTGAAGCCTATCTCCTATGAAGACTTCCTCAAGTCTACCGACAAGGCCTTGGAGTGGTTCTCCATCATCCAACGGCAGGATGCCTACCGTCGCGACCGCTTTATGTTCGTCAAGACCGATTACAAGTTGCAGCGTGTCAATCTTGACGACATCCTCTTTATTGAGGGCCTGAAAGACTATGTGCGTTTCTATCTGAAAAACGGCGAGAAGGTGATGTCGCTGATGTCGATGAAGAAACTTGAGGAGTATCTGCCCAGGCCAGAGTTCCTGCGCACCCACCGCTCTTATATCGTCCACATGACGGAGACTCCCCTTGTAGACCGCTTCCGTATCGTATTCGGAGAAAACTACATTCCAGTCTCTGAGAACTATAAGGACGACGTGCAGAACTATTTCGACATACATACGCTCGTGTAAAAAACGTTAAAAGCAGTGTGTCATATGCTGCTTTTAGCGCTTTTTTCGTATCTTTGCACTCGCTAAGATAATTACTCATTTTTAAAAATTATAATTAATATGGTAAACTACAAGGATTTGGGTCTCGTTAATACCCGCGAGATGTTCAAGAGAGCAGTAGCCGGTGGCTATGCTATCCCCGCTTTCAACTTCAACACAATGGAGCAGATGCAGGCCATCGTTATGGCTGCTGTTGAGACAAAGTCACCCGTCATCATGCAGGTGTCTAAGGGTGCCCGTAACTATGCTAACGCTACTATTCTGCGTTACATGGCTGAGGGTGCTGTGGCTTATGCTAAGGAACTGGGTTGTGAGCATCCTGAGATCGTGCTGCACCTCGACCATGGTGACAGCTTCGAGCTCTGTAAGGACTGTATCGACATGGGCTTCTCTTCAGTGATGATCGACGGTTCTTCACTGCCTTACGAGGAGAACATTGCTCTGGCAAAGAAGGTTGTTGAGTATGCTCATCAGTTCGACGTGACCGTTGAGGCTGAGCTCGGTGTGCTCGCTGGTGTTGAGGATGAGGTCAGCGCTGCTGAGTCTCACTACACCAAGCCTGAGGAGGTCATCGACTTCTCTACCCGTACAGGCTGCGACTCTCTGGCTATCTCTATCGGTACCTCTCACGGTGCTCACAAGTTCACTCCCGAGCAGTGCACACTGGTCAATGGCGTGCTCGTTCCGCCACCATTGGCATTCGACATCCTGCATGAGATCGAGAAGAAACTCCCTGGATTCCCCATCGTTCTTCATGGTTCTTCTTCAGTTCCTATGGACGAGGTGAATACCATCAACCAGTTCGGTGGTCATCTGGAGGCCGCTATCGGTATCCCCGAGGAGCAGCTGCGTGAGGCTTCGAAGAGCGCTGTCTGCAAGATCAACATCGACTCAGACTCTCGTCTGGCTATGACTGCTGCTATCCGCAAGCACCTGGCTGAGCATCCTGGAGACTTCGATCCTCGTCAGTATCTGAAGCCCGCTCGTGAGAACATGAAGAAGATGTACATCCACAAGATCGTGAATGTGCTCGGTTCTGACGGTAAGCTCGCTCAGTGCTAATTAAGGGTTAGTCATCTATTACAAATCCCCTCACTTCGCTAAAAAGTGAGGGGATTTGCTGTTTTTTTACTTATTTCTTGTTTAATTCAAAAAAAGTGCGTAATTTTGCAGCAATATCAGATGAATCACTCTAACCAAATGCGCATTTATGAGAAAGGAACTTCGTATCAAGAATCAGATGGCAGAACTGGAGAAGGTCAATCAATTCATTGAAGAAATCAGTGAAGAGTTGGGCCTCAGTATGGAGTTGACCATGAATCTGAACCTCGTTATGGAGGAGATGGTGGTAAATGTGATTTCCTACGCTTATTCCGAAGGCTCTGATGCAGAGATCGAAATATTGGCCAAGTCTGACGATAAGGAATTGACCCTTGTCCTCAGTGACCAAGGGCGTGAGTTTGATCCAACGATGAAGGGAAATTCGGATATGAGCGTCAATCCTGCGGAGCGTGAGATTGGCGGAATGGGTATCTTTATTGTAAAGAACATCATGAACAAGGTGACCTACCAGCGCCTGGATGGGAAGAACCTGCTGACGATGACAAAGAGCATTAATGATTAAAAAGAGTATAAAACATTAAACATTAGGATTATGACACAGATTTTAAAGGAAGGTGGTAAGACCATCATCAAGACAGGTAGTCGTATCGACACGATGAATGCAACTCAGTTTGAGCAGGACATCCAGCCTGCCCTCAAGGACGGTGGTGTAGACCTGGAAATGGACTGCACAGATCTTACTTACATGGCCAGCTCTGGTCTGCGTATCATCCAGAAAACCATGCGTACGGTGATGCAGCTGCGCGGTCAGTTCAAGATGACCAATGTCAGCCCCGAAATCTACAAGGTGCTCGCTATGACGGGCTTTACTCAGTTTATGAAGGTTGAACAGAAAAAAGGCTGAAGGTTATGTCAATACTTGAGATAATACTGGTTATAATAGTGGTTGGACTTGCTGTGGCTCTCTTCTATCAGATGAAAGGTGCCAAGCAGCAGGCTGAGGAAGGGCAGCAGTTGCTCAATGACTATCAGAAACGTGTGGATGAACTCCAGCGTCTGTTGGAGGACTATAATTCTCTGTCCAAGAATTTCGAGAATATCGGCAAGGGCTATGAGCAGGCATTGCTGCTCTTCGACAAGATGGCCGACATCCGTCACCATCTGGAGTTGATTGCCCAAAACGACAAGGATCCTGATAGCGTAGCCCGCCTGCAGGATGTGTTGAAGAAATTCGATAAGTTGTCGTAAGAAAAGTCAGAGATCATAGAAAATCCCACCATGTAGGTGGGATTTTTTATTTGGGCAATTCCGCATCCAGGTGTTCGATGGCGCCAGAGAGGGAATTAAGGCGGAGGCGGGTAGTATAGCGCTTGTTGAACAGCGCACCACTGAGCAGTTCTACGTTACCATACTGACCTGCAGGAAATTCATTGGCTACAATAAAACCTTGGGCGTTGCTCACGGTGGAGCGCAAACGACCAGGGATATTGACGAAGATACCGTATACGGGCTTCTGTTTTTTCTTGGGATCGACGGGTTCAGGACTGGGAACGGTCTTGAGATCCTCTATTAATATATAATAAGGTACGCCCGCGAGGTCATCAGCGTCTACAAGCCCCAATTTCTCAGAGAAGCGGAAGACCACCTCGCGATAGTTGGATTCGGAGGGGACGATGGTAAAGACCTGTTGGATGGTATCCTTGTCGTAAGTGCCAATGAAGAGGCTGGTGAGCGCACGATCCTGTATGTCGAGTTGATGAAGCATCAGGCGCAGTTGCTCTCCGTCTTTGGGCATATTGTCAGCCTGCCCACGGACAAGCAGGTTACGACTCTCACGGATCTCATAGATGTCCTGGGCCGTGAGTTCAGCCATCTTAGCGGTGCTGCCTGCAGCGAGCGTTTCCTCGTTCATGTATTGGCGAGGGTTGATTTTAGAGGTGAGTGGAGAGAGGTGAGAGGTGAGAGGATAGTTTTGCGGCTGAGTGTAATCTCTTACTTCTGACCTTTCAGTATTAATACCAAGCAGAATGCCGTCGTCGGAGAGACGTACGTTGGTGGCGGAGGTTCTTGCATCGAATTTCACTGCATAGCGCTTGGCGGTGTCGGGCACTGCCACGGCATCCTGACGGATGGTGATGATGCGATAGCCGACAGATGGGGTAGGAGATACATCCTTGATGCGGAGGAATCGTTCGGCATATTGGCAGAAATCGCCAGGCGTGTAGGTAGTCTTCTCCACCTGCACCGTGACAGTAACTGCTGTCTTTGGCAGGAAATAGACTGCTCCCTCCGTGGTAACCCCCGGCTGGTAAGCGCTACTCACTGTCTGCGCTACACTAAATGATAAATGAATAATGATGAAAGATAAACAGAGCAATACTCTTTTGTATGTCTTGGTAATCATCTGTAAACTGTAAACCGTAAACTGTAAACTAATGATTTTCATTCTTTAATCCGTTTGAAGGCGTAGGGCAGATACTGGATCAGGTCGCTGGCGATGACGCTCTCCTGACCTAACTCCTTGGCGGCAATGTCACCTGAGAGGCCGTGCAGATACATACCCACGATACAGGCATCTTCTTGTTTGTAGCCACGGGCGAGCAGGCCTGTGATGATACCCGTCAGCACATCGCCACTGCCGGCGGTAGCCATACCGGCATTACCCGTGGTGTTAAAGACAATATGGCCGTCGGGTAGGCACAATGAGGTATGATGTCCCTTCAGCATTATATAGGCTTGCAAGCGTTCTGCTAGATCGCGAGCCTTCATCAGACGCTCGAAGCTGTCGCTGCTAGGACCTTCAAGACGGTCGAACTCCTTCGGGTGGGGTGTCATAATGATACCCTTGGGCAGCTGTTGGAGCCACGCCCGATGATTGGAGAGGATATTGATGGCATCGGCATCGCATACCAAAGGACACTGGGTGCGTCGCAATTGTGCGATGATGGCGATGGCGGTCTGTTCGCTGGTGCCCAGTCCTGGACCAATACCAACAGCAGAGAAGTCCTCCGTGTCGACGGCTTCAGAGAAGGTGGTCTCCTCACGGTCGAACTGCAGTACGGCCTCAGGTACGCTGATCTGCATGATCATATAGTTGCGCTTGGGAGTGTGGGTGGTGACTCGTCCGGCCCCTATCCGTAGGCAGGCTTTCGTGGCGAGGACAGCCGCACCTCCCATACCATAACTGCCCGCGATGATGAGGGCGTTACCCATCTTCCCCTTATGGGCGAAAGGATCACGAGGCAATAGCCTTTGGCGGATGTCGCCCTCTTCGAGCAGGGTGTAGTTGGCGTCAATCTTGTCTGTGCCCTCCTTGCTAAGCCGGATGTCAAGTACCTTCAACTGTCCGATGAACTGCTGGTTTTCAGCGAATAGGAACGAGAGCTTCTGATGCTGAAGCGTGAGTGTCATATCGGCACGGATGATATTGGCGCGGACATTATAGGTGTTGTCCTCAGTCATAAGACCTGAAGGAATGTCGATGCTGACGACTTTCGACGGCGAGGCGTTGATATACTTCACCAGTGATGCGAATCCGCCTGCCAATGGCTTGTTCAGTCCGGAACCGAAGAGTCCGTCGACGACAAGCGTGTCGGCTTCAAGCTGTGGGGGCTCAAACTCCTGGATCACTTCGATGAACGATTTCGCCTTCTTGTCCTGCAAACGCTTCTTATTGGTGGCACAGTCCTCGGAGAGATGTCCTTGGATATTGAACAGATAGGCTGTGACATCATAGTTGCGATCCAGCAGCATCCGGGCCACGGCAAGCGCGTCGCCACCATTGTTTCCTGGTCCGGCGAAGACGATGACACGTGTGGTACTGCCCCACACTTCTGTGATGGCCTGAGTGATGGCCATGGCTGCTCGCTCCATCAGATCAATAGACTTGACGGGCTCGTTTTCAATCGTATATTTGTCCAGTTCGTGTATCTGGGCACTCGTAAAAATCTTCATAATGGTGCAAAGGTAGGAAAAAGATTTGGTGATTCCAAAAATTTTTCGTACTTTTGCACAAAAATAACGTATTCGACCTATGGACACTGTAAAAATCAAGGACAAAAGCTTCCGTGTCTCCATCCCGGAGGCGGAAATCAAAGAGCGTGTGAAGGCGCTGGCAGAGCAGATGAGCAAGGACTTGGAAGGTAAGAATCCGATCTTCCTGGGCGTGCTTAACGGATCGTTCATCTTCGCCGCCGACCTGATGAGGGAGATGACCATTCCCTGTGAGATATCTTTCGTCAAACTGGCATCCTACCAAGGAACGACATCTACGGGTAAGGTGCAGGAAGTGCTGGGCATCAATGAGAATTTGTCCGGACGGACTGTTGTCATTGTGGAGGATATCGTGGAGAGTGGCCAGACGATGAAGCAGATGATAGAGTCGCTAGGGACGAGGAATCCAGAATCAGTTCGTATCTGTACGCTGTTCTTCAAACCAGAAAAGCTGAAGGAGGAACTGAATCTGGATTATGTGGCCTTCAGCATTCCCGATGACTTCATCGTGGGCTATGGCCTCGACTACGACGGCCTGGGACGCGAACTGAAAGATGTATATACCATCGTGGAGTAATAAATCGTAAATAGTAAATAAGTAAATCGTAAATCAGATGAAGAATATTGTAATTTTCGGTGCACCAGGCTCAGGCAAGGGCACGCAGAGTGACAAGATGATTGAGAAGTATGGTCTGAACCATATCTCCACGGGCGATGTGCTTCGGGCGGAAATCAAAAACGGTACGGAACTCGGCAAGACAGCCAAGAGTTACATCGACCAGGGACAGCTGATCCCCGACGATCTGATGGTGAGCATCCTCGCCTCAGTCTACGATGCCTTCGGCCGTGAGCACAAGGGCGTCATCTTCGACGGCTTCCCACGCACCATCCCACAGGCAGAGGCCTTGAAGAAGATGCTCGAGGAGCGTGGCGACAAGGTGGCTGCGATGATTGAACTCGACGTGCCTGAGGACGAACTGATGAAGCGTCTCATCCTCCGTGGCCAGCAGAGTGGCCGTGCCGACGACAACGAGGAGACCATCAAGAAGCGCCTCGTGGTGTATCACTCCCAGACTCAGCCGCTCATCGAGTGGTACAAGCAGGAGGGTGTTCACTATCATATCAACGGCCTCGGCGAACTTGACCGCATCTTCGCTGACATCTGCGCTGTCATCGACAATATTTAAATATGGAGAGTAATTTTGTAGACTACGTGAAGATCCTGTGCCGGTCAGGAAAGGGCGGCAGGGGATCGATGCACCTTAAGCACGTGAAGTATAATCCCAACGGCGGTCCCGATGGTGGTGACGGCGGTAAGGGAGGCAGCATCATCCTGCGCGGCAACCATAACTACTGGACGTTGCTTCACCTGAGATACGAACGTCATATCTTCGCCGAGCACGGTGGCAACGGTGGCAAAGACAAGTGTCACGGCACCGATGGTAAGGATGTGTATATCGATGTGCCCTGTGGTACCGTGGTCTACAATGCCGAGACGGGCAAGTATGTCTGTGATGTCACCTACGACGGACAGGAGGTCCTGCTCCTGAAGGGTGGCCGAGGTGGACTGGGTAACTTCCAGTTCCGTAGTGCCACGAATCAGGCGCCTCGTTATGCACAGCCTGGAGAACCCATGCAGGAGATGACCATCATCCTCGAACTGAAGCTCCTGGCTGATGTGGGTCTCGTGGGATTCCCCAATGCCGGCAAGTCTACGTTGGTGTCCGCGCTCTCCAATGCCCGTCCGAAGATCGCCAACTATCCTTTCACCACGATGGAACCCTCCCTCGGCATCGTGGGCTATCGCGACAACAAGTCTTTCGTGATGGCTGATATTCCTGGCATCATCGAGGGTGCCTCGGAGGGCAAGGGCCTTGGTTTGCGCTTCCTCCGCCATATCGAGCGCAACTCGCTGCTGTTGTTTATGGTGCCGGGAGATACCGATGACATCAAACGTGAATATGAGATTCTGCTCAACGAACTGCGGCAGTTTAATCCTGAGATGCTCGACAAGCACCGTGTGCTGGCTGTGACAAAGTGCGATCTCCTCGACGACGAACTCATTGAGATGCTTAAGGCCGACCTCCAATCTCACAATGGGGACTGTCCCCTTTGTGAGATTGTCTTCATCTCCGCCGTTACAGGCTTCGGACTGGAAGAACTCAAGGATGTGCTTTGGCGGGAACTCAATGCCGAGAGTAATAAGTTGGCAGCCCTGACGGCTGAGGATACACTCGTACACCGTGATAAGGATATGAGCCGCTTTGCCGAGGAACTGGCTGACGAAGGAGAAGACGAGGATATCGAATACATTGACGAAGACGAGATCGAAGACCTCGAAGACTTCGAATATGAGGAAGATGAAGAAGCCTGAGCCACAACTCCATTATTATGATATAGCCCCTTGTGTGACGGCTTTCAGCAGCACGCGCCATGGTGGCGTGAGCGAGGGTAACTATGCCTCATTCAATGTCAACCCCTATTCTGGCGACAATCCGGAGCATATCGCCCAGAACCGAAAGGCACTCTGCAAACTGCTTCACATCAAGCCTGACCGTCTCATCATGCCCCATCAGGTGCACGGCACGGGTGTCACCCAGATCAGCAAGACCTTCTTCCTCTTATCAGAAGACATCCGTCGCACCGCCCTTGAAGGCATTGACGCCCTGATCACCAACGTGACGGGAGTCTGCATCGGTGTCTCGACGGCCGACTGTATACCTATTATTATATATGACCCTGAGCATCATGCCGCTGGCGTGGTGCATAGCGGCTGGCGCGGCACGGTGGCCAATATCGCTGAGGCGGCAGTAGCAGCGATGGTGAGGTCGTATCATTCTAAGCCCGAAAGTCTGCTGGCCGTCATAGGTCCAGGCATCTCACGACGTAACTTCGAGGTGGGCGATGATGTCTATGAGCCCTTCGCCGCAGCCGGATACCCTATGGATGCCATCGCAGAGAGGATGGACAAGTGGCACATCGACCTGCCCCATTGCTGTCGGCTGCAACTCGAAGCCGCAGGCATCCCCTCGGCAAATATCCGCCTCACAGACATCTGTACCTACGACCAGACCGCCGATTTTTTCTCTGCCAGAAAGTTAGGCACATCGTCTGGTCGCATCCTCACGGGAATTGTCTTAAGATAACATAACGCAAGTATTGTTCATTTATCTTAAAAAAAGTTCCTTTTTTATATCTTTATATCGAATCTTTTTCCTAACTTTGCAGCGAAAATTGGAAATCAGTCGTTTTAACGACGTATTAATTAATTAATAACTTTACCAAATTTATGCAGAAAAGATTGTTTTTGCTGGTTGTTACATTGCTGACCTTTTCGTTGTCAGCCGTAGCACAGGTGACGACTTCAGGTATCAATGGTATTGTGACCGCCAATAACGAGGAGGCTATTGGCGCCACGATTACTGCGAAGCACGTTCCCTCTGGAGCGATCTATCGCGCTGTTACCAATGTGAACGGACGCTACACCATCACTGGTATGCGTAGTGGTGGCCCTTACGAAGTCGAGGTTTCTTACATTGGCTATCAGACGAAGAAATTCACTGAGATCCAATTGGCCCTCGGTCAGAACACTGTGATCGACGTGACCCTCTCTGAGGGCAGTGAGATGTTGCAGGAAGTGGAGGTCGTTGCTGCTGCACGTAACACGATGCGCTCCGACCGTTCTGGTGCTGTGACAAACTTGAATGGTGCCCAGATGGCTGCCGTGCCTACGATCGGCCGCTCGATGACCGACATCATGAAGATGACGCCGCAGAGTAGCTCAGCCAGCGGTATGGCCATCGGTGGTGGTAACTACCGTCAGTCAAGTGTGACTGTCGACGGTGCTGCTTTCAACAATGCCTTCGGTCTGGGTTCCAGCCCGCTGCCTGGTGGTGGCACACCTATCTCACTCGACGCTCTGGATCAGATGACCATCTCCATAACGCCGTACGACGTTCGTCAGAGCGGATTTACCGGTGGTGGTGTCAACGCTGTGACCAAGAGTGGTACCAACGAGTTCAAGGGTAGTGTCTATACCTATCTCACCAGCACATCGCTGAAGGGTAGCCGTGTTGGTTCAACATCATTACCTGTTGACGATGGTCACACCAATACGTATGGTGCTACCTTCGGTGGCCCGATCATTAAGGATAAGCTGTTCTTCTTCGTCAACGGTGAATATGAGGATAACGTGGTTACGGGTCCTACCGCCCGTGCAAATTCTGATGGTAGGACCAAAGATTTTACGCCCACTAACCGTCGTCCTGCACTTGAAGAGTTGGAGAGCCTGTCTTCATATCTGGGAAAGACCTATGGTCTGACCACTGGTCCCTGGCAGGGTTACAACGTGAATACGCCCGCTTATCGTATTCTTGCCCGTGTGGACTGGAACATCAACGAGAACCATAAGTTCAATGTCCGCTTCACGAAGTCTAACCGTAAGTCTTCAAGTGCTGCTTCTGCTTCACGTTCTGTTCCTTCAAACAGAGCGACCGATGTCTATGGCGGTAACCAGAACACCTACGGAAGCAATAGCAACTACGGCATGAGCGCACTCTCCAGCCGTTACTATGCTGAGTATAAGTTTACTTCAATTGCTGCCGAGTTGAACTCTAAGTTCGGTAAGTTCAACAACACCCTCCGTGGTACTTACTCTTTCCAGGATCAGCCCCGTTCTACAGAGTATAACGACGCTGCTCCTGTGGTGGAGATCGTGATGAACGACGGTCAGGATCACTTCCCCACATGGGCTCTGACTGGTGATATCTTCACCTACGGCAACCTGGCTCAGACGAAGACCACCGTCATCACCGATGAGGTGAACGCTACCTTTGGTAAGCACAACCTTTTCGCTGGTATCCAGTTCGAACACAACTTCGCAGCCAACGGTTACGCTCAGGCTGCTGCCGGTTACTACACCTTCGAGGCTACTCCCGAGGAGGCTGCTGCCGGCGACTGGGCTTCGGTCTTCAATCGTGGTCCCCGTACCTTTGGTATCACCTACGGCAACAATGATGCCCACTCGATGTTCACCTCTGAGATGAGTACCAACCAGTGGTCACTCTACCTTCAGGACAATATCAGCTGGAGCGAGCGTTTCCGCATGTCTGTCGGTGCCCGTCTCGAGTTGCCTTCTTATCCTTCGTTGGCTGACAACTTCAATCAGGGTTACTACGACCTCGACTTCGGTGGCCGTCACTTCCGCACTGACAATGTGCCCAGCGCCAGTGTCAGCTTCTCACCGCGTATCGGTTTTAACTGGGACATCAATGGCACACGTAAGTACATCCTCCGTGGTGGTACGGGTCTCTTCGTAGGCCGTATGCCGTTCGTATGGCTTGTCTCTGCCGTTGGTAACTCCGGTATGGGTCAGACCTCTTACTGGGCTACTGCTGCCAAGGGCCAGAAGATGCCTTCGTTTACGATGAGTCAGGAGGATATGCTGAAGCAGATCGGTGCTACCAGCTCTACCTCTATCCCCAGCAGCCCCACCATCCTGAGTGAGGATCTGCGCATGCCGAAGACCTGGAAGGCTTCGCTGGCTTTCGATGCCAAGCTGCCTTACGACATCGACTTCACCCTTGAGGGTATCTACAACTGGGATCTGAACCCCGTAGTTGTTTCCAACGCCAATGTATACTGGGACGGTACGTCCACCGTCGACCTTGGTCATGGCGATATCCGTCATAAGATGTCTACCTATAACAGCCAGAGCGCTTATCTGCTGGAGAATGCCGGTAGCAAGGCTCACTACGCTTCTCTGAGCTTCCAGTTGCACAAGAACTTCGACTTCGGTCTTGATTTGAGTGCCAGCTATACCCTCTCAACGGCCAAGAGCTACACCGAGGGTATCGGCGATCAGGTATCATCGGCCTACAACAACTATCGTAACTCCATCCACGCTGTCAACGACAACGAGACTGGTTATGCTACATACGTGGCTCCGAACCGTCTGCTTGTGTCAGCCAGCTACAAACTGCAGGAGTCGAAGAACAGCAGTTCTACGTTCAGCCTCGTCTGGGATGCTTATCAGAACGGCTACCTCGGAAGCTATTCCTACAGCCGCTACTCTTACATCTTCGCCAGCAACATCAACAACGACCCGTCTGCTCCCGGCAACCTGATCTACGTGCCTGCATCTCGTCAGGAACTGAACAGTTGGGAATTCAAGGAGGGTAAGGTCGGTGGCGAGACCTATACTGCTGAAATGCAGCGTGATGACTTCTGGACATTTATCCAGCAGGATGACTATCTGAAGAACCGCACCGGTCAGTATGCTGAGCGTGGCGGTGCCAAGATGCCTTGGCATCATCAGCTCGACTTCCGTTACATGCGCGACATGAGCTTCAAGGCTGGCAATACCAAGCACACCCTGCAGCTCGGTCTCGACATTGAGAACCTGCTGAACTTCTTCTGCAAGGACTGGGGACTCTACAAGCAGATCACGGGTAACACCCTGCTGAGCTACGACAGCAAGACTGGTCAGTATCAGTATAACCTCGTGAACGGTGCCCGTCACCTCTCTACTTCTCAGAACTATGAGACGACGGCTTCCACCTATCGCATCCAGTTCACCATCCGTTATCTGTTCAACTAATAAAGGATAAACCCCACAAAGATAATCCCTGCCGATCTCGGTGGGGATTTTCTTATATTCCGTAAAATCCGTATAATCCGTAGGCTATATCATTTTTTTACCAAAAATCCTTGGTGGTTTCAAAAAATCTTCGTACCTTTGCACCCGCAAACGAAAGTTAGGGGCATAGCCCAGTTGGTTTAGAGCGCTGCAGTCACATTGCAGAGGTCCCCGGTTCGAGCCCGGGTGTCCCTACCAGGAATCCTCGCCGAAAGGCGGGGATTCACTAATTATGTTAAATGTCAATTGTTAATTGTTATTTGGTTTGGTGTTTCGATATATTTTCACTACCTTTGCAGCCAAAATTAAATAAGGTATATAGATTATGGCACAAGAAGATGTATTTAAGAAAATCGTGAGTCACTGCAAGGAGTATGGTTTCGTGTTCCCCTCCAGTGAGATTTACGATGGTTTAGGTGCCGTTTATGACTACGGTCAGAACGGTGTGGAGTTGAAGAATAACATTAAGCAGTACTGGTGGAAGGCTATGACGATGCTGCACGAGAATATCGTAGGTATCGACAGTGCCATCTTTATGCACCCCACGATATGGAAGGCATCAGGACACGTGGACGCTTTCAACGATCCCTTGATTGACAACCGCGACTCGAAGAAGCGCTATCGTGCTGATGTGCTCATCGAGGACCAGATTGCCAAATACGACGAGAAGATCCAGAAGGAAGTGGAGAAGGCTCGTAAGCGTTTCGGCGACAGCTTCGACGAGGCTAAGTATCTGGAGACTTCTGAGCGCGTGAAGGAGACGAAGGAGAAGCGCGACGCTCTCCACGCCCGCTATGCTGCTGCCATGCAGGGTCCGGACTTGGACGAGCTGAAGCAGATTATCCTCGACGAGGAGATTGTCTGCCCCATCAGCGGAACCAGGAACTGGACGGACGTGCGTCAGTTCAACCTGATGTTCTCGACGGAGATGGGTGCTTCTGCCGATGCTTCGATGAAGATCTATCTGCGTCCTGAGACGGCTCAGGGTATCTTTGTGAACTACCTGAACGTGCAGAAGACTGGTCGTATGAAGATTCCTTTCGGTATCGCCCAGATTGGTAAGGCTTTCCGTAACGAGATTGTGGCTCGTCAGTTCATCTTCCGTATGAGGGAGTTCGAGCAGATGGAGATGCAGTTCTTCGTACAGCCCGGCACGGAGTTGGAGTGGTTCCCGAAGTGGAAGGAGACGCGTATGAAATGGCACCAGGCTCTGGGCTTCGGCGCTGAGAACTACCGTTTCCATGACCACGACAAGCTGGCTCACTACGCCAACGCCGCTACCGACATCGAGTTCAAGATGCCGTTCGGCTTCAAGGAGGTGGAGGGTATCCACAGCCGCACGAACTTCGACCTCTCGCAGCATGAGAAATATTCTGGCAAGAGCATCAAGTACTTCGATCCTCAGACCAACGAAAGCTATACGCCGTATGTCATCGAGACCTCTATCGGTGTGGACCGTATGTTCCTGAGCATCATGTGCCACGCCTTTGAGGAGGAGAAGTTGGAGAACGGCGAGACCCGCGTAGTCCTGAAGTTGCCCGCAGCCCTGGCTCCTGTGAAGTGTGCCGTGATGCCGCTGGTGAAGAAGGACGGTCTGCCTGAGAAGGCCCGTGAGATCATCGACCAGCTGAAGTTCCACTTTAACTGTCAGTATGACGAGAAGGACTCTATCGGTAAGCGCTATCGTCGTCAGGACGCCATCGGCACGCCGTACTGTGTCACCGTTGACCACGACACGCTGAACGACGGCTGCGTCACCCTGCGTTTCCGCGATACGATGGAGCAGGAGCGCGTGGCCATCAGCGAGCTCAATGGCATCATCGAGGATAAGGTGAGCATCGCAAGCCTGCTGAAGAAACTTCAGTAAGGCGGGCTTCGCCCTAAATGATGAATGATAAATGAGAAAGATATGTGGGGTATTGTAAAGCAAGTGATGAAAGGCAGTATGATGAGGATGATTGGTTTATCATTCATCATTTGTCATTTATCATTTAGCGTATGCGCCTGTAGTGAGGAGAACGATGAGGAAGGAGAGTTCGACAACTGGAAGGAGCGCAACGACGGGAAGACGGACCAGTGGGCTACCAGGACTAACGGTGGCTGGTATCGCAAGATCCTGACCTATACGAAGAATGAGCAGCAGTCTGGGCTTGAGATCTGGGACTACATCTACGTGGAGTTGCTGGAGAAGGGCAGTGGTACGGAGAGTCCCATGTTTACGGACGAAGTGCGTGTGGCCTATCGCGGACGGTATATCCCGACGAAGAGTTATACGGATGGCTACGTGTTCGACCAGACATACCTTGGTGACTTTGACTGGCAGACCGCCGAGTTTGTGGATTTCTCGCCCGCAGATGTCGTCACCGGATTTGGCACGGCCCTGATGAATATGCACGTCGGCGACCGCTGGCGCGTTCATATCCCTTATCAGTTAGCCTATGGCGCCTCCGGCAATAGCAGCAGTTCCTCGCAGACCATACCGGGCTATACGAATTTGATCTTCGATATCGCCGTGCAGAACTTCTGGCATCTGGGCGAATATCCGGGAATATTCAAGAGCAAATAACAATTTACGCAAATAATTAACCGAAAGTTTTGGACTTTCGGTTTTTTTGTGTATATTTGCCCCCATAAATACCTACGACTATGCAAAAGTATGCTGACTATATCCGACGGATAGAGATCGACTCGCTCTGGAGCGGGAAGAAACACGTGGTGTGGGAACTGAACCGTCAGGTGAATATCCTGAGCGGTATCAACGGTGTGGGCAAAAGCACCATCCTCAACAAGATCATCAAGAGCGTGAACACCAACGGCGACATCATCAACCACCTGCTGAAGGGGGTGCATATCGATGTGGAGCCTGCCGATGCCACGCACATCCGCTTCGACATCATCCGCTCGCTCGACTCTCCGATGCTCGACAACGAGACGCTGAACATGGTGGACGCCCGTATCCGTTCGGCACTCGACTTCCAGCTCTTCCACTTGCAGCGGAAGTACCTCGACTATCAGGTGAACATCGGCAACCGTATCATCGAGCAGCTGCAGCAGGGACACGCCGATGCCGCCCAGCAGCTGTCGCAGAAGAAGAGCCGCTTCCAGGATATCGTCGACGACCTGTTCACGGATACGGGCAAGACAATCGTCAGGACGGAGAACGAGATACGCTTCTCGCAGATTGGTGAGACGCTGGTGCCCTATCAGCTGTCGAGTGGTGAGAAGCAGATCCTGGCCATCCTGCTCACGGTGCTGGTGGAGGACAACCTGCCGTATGTGCTCTTTATGGACGAGCCGGAGGTGTCGCTCCATATCGAGTGGCAGAAGCGCATCATCGACCTCTGTCTGGAACTGAATCCGAACGTGCAGATCATCCTGACCACGCATTCGCCTGCCGTCGTCATGAACGGCTGGGTCGACAGCGTGACGGAGGTTACGGACATAACAGTATAAATTTAGCAACGGACAACAGGACTTAACAAATGAATAAAGTCCTTTAGTCCTGTAGTCCGTTGCAAAAAGATGAACTGATGGCGAACCGATTAAGGGATAATATCAACAGCCGTTATTTCGAGGCGGCGAACGCGCTGACATCAAAGAAGGCGAGACATAGGATTGTGGCCTATGTCGAGAGTTATGATGATATCTACTTCTGGCGCACGGTGCTCTCGGAATTTGAGGACGACAAACGCTATTTCGAGGTGATGCTGCCGTCGAAGCGCAATCTCACCCGTGGAAAGAAGTCGGTGCTGATGAACTTCCTCCGTGGAGAGCCGTTGGGCAAGGATATGATAGCCTGTGTTGATGCCGACTACGACTATCTGATGCAGGGCGCGACCCATTCGTCACAGCAGGTGCTGGAGAGTCCGTATGTGTTCCATACCTATGTCTATGCCATCGAGAACTTCCAGTGCTATGCGCCGTCTTTGCATAATGTCTGCGTCTCCGTGACGCTGAATGACCACCGCATCTTCGACTTCCGTGAGTACTTCCGGCAGTTCTCTGAAGCCATCTTCCCGCTGTTCGTCTGGTCGGTTATGGTGTATCGCAACGGCAACTATCCAAAGTTCACCATCACGGATTTCAACCGCATCGCCGATCCTGGAGGCTTCAACGTGATGACTCCGGGGCCGTCGATAGAGAACGTGAGGCGCAAAGTGCATACGAAGATCAACGAACTGCAACGCCAGTATCCCGATGCCAAGGAGGAATACCTGGCCACAAAGGAGAGTATCAAGTCGCTGGGCGTGACGCCGCAGACCACCTATTTATATATACAGGGACATCATCTGTTCGACACCGTTGTGTCGCCGATACTCTCGAAGGTGTGTAACCTGCTGCGTCAGGAGCGGCAGACGGAGATCAACCGTGCCAGAGCCCACCAGACACAGAAGCAGAATGAGATGACCTGCTACGAGAATTCGCTCCAGGACATCAAGGTGATGCTCAAGAAGAACAGCGGCTATATGGCCTCTGAGCAGTTCCGCCGCGTGCAAGAGGATATAAGAAATTATTTAGAGGGCGCCAAATTCTCCCCCTAAGTTAGGGGGAGCTAGAGGGGGCCTGAACAAAGGATAAGTCTGCGCTTGTTCAGACCACCCCTGACCCCTCCTAACTTAGGAGGGGAAAAAATTACACATAGGTTTCCAGGAACTTGACGGTGCCCTCGACCTTGACTTCTTTCGTCGTGGCAGGGAGGAGAACGGTGTCACCCATACGGAAGGGCTGCTCTTCATCCTCGCAGATGAGTTTACCCTCGCCCTTGACGGCAATCAGGATGACAAATGAATCAAGATCGGTGTAGTCGAGCGTCATCGGCTCCGTCAGGTCGTAGACGGCGGTGGTGAAGTGGGGACAGGTGATCAGTTGTACCCCCTCGTTCTTGATGGTGGCGTATTCCGTTCGGTAACTCGGCAGCACGTTATAGTCGATGCTCTCGGCAGCTAACTCTGTGTGCAGTTCGCGGCAGTTGCCGTTCTTGTCCTTACGCTTGTAGTCGTAGATGCGGTAAGTGACGTCGCAAGTCTGCTGGATCTCCGTGACGAAGCATCCGGAACCGATGGCGTGGATGCGCCCTGCAGGGATAAAGAAGACATCTCCCTCGTGAACATCGTAGCGGGCCAGGGCTTCGGTGATGGTGTCGTCGGCAACCATCTGTTTGTACTGCTCAGGGGTGATTTGCTGTTTCAGACCGTTATAAAGGTAAGGGTGGGCACTCTTGCACTCCTGCACACCGACACAATACCACATCTCCGTCTTGCCGTGATCCTTACCGTGGCGGCGGGCGACCTCATCATCGGGGTGTACCTGGATGCTGAGGTTCTGACGGGCATCGATGAACTTGATGAGCAATGGGAACTCATCGCCAAAGCGCTCATAGTTCTCCTTGCCGACGAGCAGTCCTTTCTGCTCACGCACCAGTTGGTTGAGGCTCTTGCCTTTATCCGGGCCGTTGGCGACGATGGTCTCGCTGCCGCTAACACCTGAGATCTCCCAACTCTCGCCGACATGGTCCAGACGGGTATTCAGGTGTTTGAAGGGAATGATCTTGTCGCCTCCCCAAATCGTTTGTTTCAGTAATGGTTCAAATATGTACATTGTATAAGCCCCCTAAGTTAGGGGGTTGGGGGTCTGAACAAGCGTTTATCAGACCTTTATCATTGCTGTTAGGGGTACTGCGCTTGTTCAGACCCCTGTGGCCCCCTAACTTAGGGGGCTTAGTTCTCTTTCCAATAGCTCCTTGTGAAGAGCACGAGCACCGTCATAATCTCCAGACGGCCCATCAGCATCAGCGGGCAAAGGGTCCACTTCACGAAGTCTGGCATCCCAGACCATGAGATGTTCGCTCCGATGTCCGTGCTCAGCGAGGGACCGATATTACTGACACAACTCAGGGCGATGACAATGCTGTTGATCATATCGATGCCCGACAGGAGCATAATGCCTGCGGTGACGAGAATCATCAGTATGAAGAGCGTGAAGAAGGAGAACAGGGCTACCATTCTGGCCTGTGGCACACTCTGGCCGTTGATCCTTACGGGCAGCACGGCGTTGGGGTGGAGGATCTGACGGAAGTTGTTGCGGAGTGACTTCAGCGTCATCACCGCACGGATGCATTTGAATCCGCCGCTGGTACTGCCGGCACAGCCTCCGACGAACATCACGGCACCAAGGATGATCCACGTGATATGGGGCCACAGCGCTACGTCGTCGTTGAACATACCCGTGGTGGTCATAAACGACACCACATGGAAGAGACTGCTGCGGATGGCGGGCTCCAGTTCATAGCCTAACTGGAGGTAGAGTACGGTGGCAATACCCGCTGCCGACAGCAGCAGGATGCAGATATAGAGCTTGAACTCCGAGTTCTTGAACAGGGCGGCGAACTTCGACTTGAAGATCGAGGCATAGAGCAGCGTGAAGTTGATGCCGGCCAGGAACTGGAAGACGATGGCGATATAGTCGATGGCGGGATTGTGGAAATACGCCAGCGAGTCGTTGTGGATCGCGAAACCGCCTGTGGCCGTGGTTGTCATCGAGTAGTTCGTGGCGTCGAACCAGTTCATGCCTGCCAGCCAGAAGGCGATGCCGCAGTCGATGGTCAGCAGCAGATAGATAGACCAGATCCACTTTGCCGTCGTCGTCAGCCTTGGGTGCATCTTCGCCTTCACGGGACCCGTCGCCTCGGCAGCGAACACCTTCACACTTCCTCCCACTAACGACGGGAGGATGGCGATGGTGAAGAAGACGATTCCCAAGCCGCCGATCCATTGCATAAGCGATCGCCAGAACAGGATACCGTGGGGCAGCACCTCCACATCGTCGATGATCGTGGCACCTGTCGTGGTGAAGCCAGACATCGTCTCGAAGTAGGCATCGGTGAAGTTGGTGATGCTGCCGTGGATGAGGAAGGGGAACGTACCAAAGAGGGAGAAGATGACCCACACGGCTGTCACCAGCAGGAAGGCGTCTTTTCGGCTCAGCATGTTCTCGGCGTCCCGTCCCCACAGCAGGAAGAAGAATCCGCTTCCGAAGGTGATCAGCAAAGACATCAGGAAGGCAATCTGGTCTTCCTCGTGGAAGTAGAAAGCCATCGCTGCGCACCAGGTCATGAAGAAGGCCTCGATGAACAACAGCGAGCCGATGATCTTGCAGATGATACGGAAGTTAATCATTTTGAACTTTGAACTTTGAGCTTTGAACTTTATGATTACTCTGTGGCGGAAGCTAAAGATTCATCAAAAGAGGGAAGATTTCTTGAAGAACTTCTCAATCTGATTGATATTCTGTTCGTGGCAGAACACCATCACGCTGTCACCTGCCTGTATCTGGGAGTTACCATTGACGAGCATACCAGTACCGTTGCGCACCAGTCCGCCGATGGTGGCACCGAAGGGCAGTCCTAAGTCCTTCACGGGTCTCTTCGTCACCTTCGATCCTTCGGCAGCCGTGAACTCTGCCACGTCGGCATCCACGAGCATCAGCGAGCGCAGGTTGTCGACGTCGGCCTCGAGCATCATCTGGAAGATATGGTTCGCGGCGATGGTCTTCTTGTTGATGATCGTACCGATGTCCAGTTCTTCGGCCATACTCACGTAGTCGAGGTTCTCGACCATTGCGACGGTCTTCCGCACTCCGAGTTTCTTTGCCGTCAGACAGGCGAGGATATTGGTCTCGGCATTACCCGTCAGGGCTACGAAGGCCTGGGTATGGCGGATGCCTTCTTCCTCGAGCAGTCCGAGGTCGCGACCGTCACCGTGGATCACCATCGCATCCTCGCGCTCGAACAGTTCGTTGAGCTTCTCGCAGCGCTGGGCGTCCTTCTCGATGATTTTCAGATTCATATAGTTAGGGATGGTGAGGGCTGCACGGACAGCCGACTTGCCACCACCCATGATGATCACGTTCTTCACGTCGGCATAGTGCTCCTTGCCCACGATCTTACGGATATAGGGGATGTACTCCTTGGTGGTCATGAAGTAGACGAGGTCGTTGACGCGCAGTTCGTCGAGAC
>JAEEGH010005563.1_pt1 | contig 31544 bp, 23 predicted proteins | sample 9134181 | NCBI WGS metagenome assembly JAEEGH01 (sample SAMN16246544, study PRJNA631951) | gut metagenome | biome: gut microbiome; feature: rumen; material: DP-attached | host: Bos | place: Iran: Karaj | collected 2018-10
ACGTTCTCGGCAATGGCGTCGATGATAGGCTGACCCTCCAGGTCGATTCGCTGAATCTTATAACCTGTATTCTCGGGTGCAGGGTTGAATGTAACGGTCAGGTTCAAACCTGTATGCAGACCTTTTCCGAACAAAGAAAAGCTGCCTTTCAGTGTTTTCTGTTTCATATCATTTATTTTCTTTTATTTCTCCAGTTTTTCTTTCAGGGCGTCGATTTCGCGCTGCAGGGCGGCTACCTGGCGATACATATCGGGCAGCTTGGCGTCGATGGCGCGTGCCTTGAAGTACATCTTTGGATTAACGGCGGGCGAACCAATCAGCTGCTCACCATTACCCTTGGTGTTGCTGATCACACCACACTGGGCACCTACAAAGGTCTTGTCGGCCACCTGGATGTGTCCGGCAAATCCAGCCTGTCCGCCAACCATACACCAGGCACCAATCTTGGTGCTGCCTGCCAGTCCTACCTGGGCACTCATCACGGTGTTCTCGCCAATCTCACAGTTGTGAGCCACCTGAATCAGGTTGTCCAGCTTCACACCCTTGCGGATGGTGGTCTGTCCCATGGTGCTGCGGTCGATACATGTGTTGGCACCAATCTCAACGTTATCCTCGATTACTACGATACCAATCTGTGGAATCTTATCGTAGCCCTCGGTGTTAGGTGCAAAGCCAAAGCCGTCGGCACCTACCACGCTACCTGCGTGTATTGTAACATTATTTCCAATCTTACATCCCTGATAGATGGTTACATGGGGGTAGAACAAGCATTTCTGGCCTACCTGTACGCCATCACCAATCACGGTGTGGGGATAAATCTGACAGCCGTCGCCGATCACTGCGCCATCGCCAATCACGGCAAACGCACCGATATACACGTTCTCGCCAACCTTAGCCTTGGGCGAGATTGATGCCAGCGGGTCGATACCCGTCTTGGCAGGCTTCATGCTCTCGTAGAACTGCAACAGCTTGGCCACGCACTCGTAGGCGTTCTTCACGCGAATCAGTGTGCAGCTTACTGGGCGCTCCAGTTCTACATCCTCGTTAATCAGTACTACGCTCGACTTGGTGTCGTAAATGTAATGGGTATATTTTGGGTTTGAGAGGAACGAAATGGCGCCCTCAACACCCTCTTCAATCTTAGCGAAAGTGCGAACGGCTGCATTCTCATTGCCTTCCACTCTTCCCTGTATCAGTTCTGCAATTTGTTTGGCTGTAAACTCCATATTGTTTGCAATTATTTAAAAATCCGTGCAAAGATAACTATTTTTCTTCAAATCTTTGATAACAAAGATAATATTTTCGTATTTTTTTTGAAAGTAACTGAACATTTAGCAGTTCCGATGCTTCCGATATGTCTCTGATTTCGCCGTTTTTGTAAAGTATTTGTATCTTGTCATCATCCACGTTGTACATGTCCTTCTGGATGGTGTTCAGACTCATCAGATAGTGGGCGTCCTCGTAAGGTATGTCCATGTGCTGGGCAATGCTGCGCTTCAGCTCGTCAAGGCGCTCGGCTGTGGGCTCTTCCTCCAGCACCTCTACCTTGAAGATGTGGCGATCCAGCATGTCGGTAGCCAGTGTGGCCAGTATCTTGTCGCTGTGGTGCTTCCAGGCCTTCATGGCACTCCAGATGTCGCTGTCGTCAAGCTCGCTGTAGTACTGCAGCGCCTCGGCATGGGTGGCAAACCACTCGGCATCGATGTCGTTCTCCAGGAAGTAGAGTAGGGCGGGCGATGCAAACACCTGCTGGCCATTACGTATCAGCCACTTGGCGCGGTTCAGCATGTTTACCAGCACCTTTTCGTAAGCCACACATGTGCGGTGCAGATACACCTGCCAGTACATCAGGCGGCGGGTGGTCAGGTAGTTCTCCAGCGAGTATATACCCTTCTGTTCTACTACAAGCGAATCGTCTACTACGTTCAGCATCTTGATGATACGTGCGCTGCCAATGTTACCCTCGGTCACACCCGTGTAGAACGAGTCGCGGCGCAGGTAGTCCAGTCGGTCCATATCCAACTGACTGGATATCAGCTGGTGCAGGAAGTTCTTCGGATACTCGCCTTTAAATATCGATATGGCCAGGTTCAGCTGTCCGTTCAGCGAGCGGTTAATCTCCTCCATCATCATCAGCGAAATCTCCTCGTGACTGATGCCGCTAATCAGCGTGTTCTCCAGTACATGCGAGAACGGACCGTGACCGATGTCGTGCATCAGGATGGCGGCCTGTACCGCTTCGGCTTCCGAGTCGAAGATAAACTGTCCCTTCTGTTGCAGGTTCTGTATAGCCTCGCTCATCAGGTGGAAAGCACCCAGTGAGTGCTGGAATCGCGTATGCCTGGCCCCAGGATACACCACAGAGGCCAACCCCAACTGATTGATGCGGTTCAGCCTCTGAAAAAGCGGGTGCTCTACAATCCCGTAGAGTATGCCGCGTGGTATCTTGATAAACCCGAAAACCGGGTCGTTGATGATTTTAACCTCGCCCACTTGTTACATTGAACATTGAACATTGAACATTGACCATTGACCATTGACCATTGACCATTAGCAGATGCCGGCATCTGCCAGGATCTTGGCCATCTGCTGCTGCAGCTCCTGGGCCTTCTGTCCAGCCACCTCGTCAAAGTCCTTCTCGTTGCTGGCGTAGATAATGCCGCGAGAAGAGTTAACCAGCAGTCCGCAGTCCTTAATCATGCCGTACTTGCAAACCTCCTCCAGACTGCCGCCCTGAGCACCAACGCCAGGAACCAGCAGGAAGTGGTTAGGAGCCAGCTTACGGATGTCCTCAAACATCTGTCCCTGTGTGGCACCAACTACGTACATCATGTTCTCGTCGTTACCCCATTCCTGACTCTTCTTCAGTACCTTCTCAAACAGGCGCTCGCCATTCTCGTCCTTCATCAGCTGGAAGTCGTGACTGCCCTTATTGCTGGTAAGAGCCAGCAGCACCACCCATTTGCCGTCGTAGCCCAGGAATGGTGTAACGCTGTCTTCGCCCATGTAAGGAGCAACGGTCAGCGCATCTACGTTGTACTGCTCAAAGAAAGTCTTGGCGTACATCTTCGATGTGTTACCGATATCGCCGCGCTTGGCATCGGCTATAATCAGGTGCTTGGGATAGTTCTCCTGCAGATATTCGATAATGCCCTCGAAAGCAGCCATACCCTCAATGCCGTAAGCCTCGTAGAAGGCCAGGTTGGGCTTGTAGGCCACACAGTAGGGAGCAGTAGCATCAATAATGCGGGTGCTAAACTCAAACAGCATGCCGAAGGTCATCTCTTCCTCCTCATACTCTTTCTTCACAATCTCCTTCAGGCCTTTGGGCATCTTGTCCAGGTCTGTGTCCAGTCCCACGCACAGAAAGCTCTGCTTCTCGCGAATCTGTTCAATCAGTTCTTTTCTGGTCATATCTGATTTAATTCTTTAATGTTTAATGTTTAATGTATTAAAGTTCGTTTTCCTTCATGCGCTCAGCATTCTCAGCTACGGTCAGCGCATCAATCATGGCCTGAATATCGCCACCCAGGAAACCCTGCAGATCGTGTGTGGTATAGCCGATGCGGTGATCGGTTACACGACCCTGTGGGAAGTTGTAGGTGCGGATCTTAGCCGAACGGTCGCCGGTAGAAACCAGACTCTTACGACGGTTAGCGATATCGTCCACGTACTTCTGGTGCTCCTTATCATAAATAAAGGTGTACAAACGAGAGAGTGCGCGCTCCTTGTTCTTAGGCTGGTCGCGGGTCTCGGTACACTCAATCAGGATCTCCTCGGTCTCGCCAGTGTTAGGGTTCTTCCACATGTAACGCAAGCGTACACCCGATTCAACCTTGTTCACGTTCTGACCACCGGCACCACTCGAACGGAAGGTATCCCACTTGATCTCACCCTCGTTCACGTGTACCTCAAACTTGTCGGCCTCGGGCAGCACGGCTACGGTGGCAGCACTGGTCTGCATACGTCCGTTGCTCTCGGTCACTGGCACACGCTGCACGCGGTGTACACCACTCTCGTACTTCAGTGTACCGTAAACGTCGGCACCTGTTACCGAGAAGTCAACCTCCTTGAATCCGCCCACGGCGCCCTCAGATACGTAGGTAATCGACACCTGCCAGCCCTTCGACTCGCAGTAGTTCTTGTACATCTTAAACAGGTCGCCAGCAAACAGGGCAGCCTCGTCGCCACCTGTTCCTGCACGAATCTCCATTTCTACGTTCTTGGCATCTTCTGGGTCTTTCGGTATCAGTGCAATCTTAATTTCCTCCTCCAGCTGTGGCTGTAACTCCTCGTTTATAGCCAGCTCCTCGCGTGCCATCTCCTTCATCTCAGGGTCGGTCTCGTTAGCCAGAATGTCCTTAGCCTCCTTAATACCGTTCAAGCACGCAATATAACGTTTGCGGGCGTCCATGATATCGCCCAGGTCCTTGTATTCCTTAGTCAGTTTAACGAATCTCTGCTGGTCGGCAATCACGGCGGGGTCGGTAATCAGGGTCGAAACCTCCTCGAATCGTGCCTCCAGTCCATCTAATTTTTGAAGAATGCTGTTACTTGTTTCTGCCATCTTATTTATATATATTATATTTGGGCGGCAAAGTTACAAAAAAATGCGAAGATTTCAAAATATTTTTGGGTTTTAATGTTGTTTTTCTGTTTTTTATCGCTATCTTTGTGCCCAAAAATGTACCAACATATGTCATTACTTAAAAAAACTTTTCAGTTTTCATGGATAGGCCTAGTAGCAACCGTGATGCTTCTCTCATCGTGTGACAATGCTCAGCAGCGTCATGATTTGGATATCGATCGTGTGCATAACATCATGCGATATTCTGATTCCATCCCTCGTACCGTCGATAGCTTGATGGCGCAGGGTGAAATCAATCAGATGTGTGCCGACTTTTATAATATGTCGTATTACATGACCCGTGATGCAAGTCGTTCCAGTGTGATTGCTGATAGCGCCTTGGCGCGTCCAGTCGTCACAGAGCAGGATCGCATCTATCACTTCCTGATAGCAGCCAATAACTCTGAGCTTGACTACGCGAGTCGTCACTACGAGTCGGGTTTGCGTAGGGCTCAGCAGTTGGTCAACAGTGTTGATACCAGTTTTATCAATCGCCACTATCTGCTGCAAACGGGCTATCTGTTGGCCTATAACAATCTGGCACTTTGCTATATCCTTCTGGAACGTTCAGCCGAGGGTGAAAAGTACATGCAGCAGGTGATGTCGCTGATCAATCAGTTTGAGAAAACGTCTGAAAACGACTCTGTTGCACAGCATAATTGGGCGGCTAAACGTACGCAATTCGCCGTTTCCGCTATGATTTCTTATTGTAATATGCACCAATGGGATGGGGCAGAGGCCTGGATGAATCGTGCAGAAAAATATCTTCAGGATATGGCGGATAATCCTCGTGTCGATAAGTCGCATTACCCCTTGTTCTGCTATCAGGTTAGTTGCGTCAAAGCCTATATTCTCGAAAAGGCAGGTCATCATCAGGAGGCTGCTCAGGCCTATGACGATTTTATGAAGAATCCCTTGTCAAAATCGGTGGTTGCTCGTATCAATTCGGTTTCATATCTCAATAGTAGTCATCGCTATGAGGAGGCCGAACGAAATATTAATGATGTTGAAACTGTGATAGGGCAGTTGGGCATGAAGATGGATCTTGAGACACTTAACGGTATTGTTAAGTTAAAGTTCGATGCCCATTTGGGTGCAGGTCATCGGGACTCTGCCCTTGCTGTAGCTACACGCATTCTTGACAGACTCGATTCGGCTGAGGTATGGCAGAGACGTGACAAGACAGCCGAGTTGGCTACCATCTATGATATGAGTAAGAAGGATGCCGAGATTGCCGAAAAAGAGGCTAAGATCAACCAGATGCGCATCGTTGTACTGTTGATAGTGATTGTGCTGCTTTTGGTGTTCTTCTTTATTTATGCCTTCACTCGCCGTCGTGCGGCTGCCAGTCTGAACCAGAAGAACGAGCAGTTGCTGGTAGCCAATGCCCGTGCCGAGGAAGCATCGCGCATGAAGACCAGGTTCATCCAGCAGATTTCGCACGAGTTCCGTACCCCTCTGAATGTGCTTTCGGGTTTTGCTCAGGTGCTCACCGATTCGGATGCCTATCTCGACGAGAACATGCGTCAGGATGCCAACCACCAGATTCTCGAAAATACCAACCGCATTACCAACCTGGTTAATAAGATGCTGGAGCTGTCGGATGTGAGCAGTCGTACGGTCATCGATCTTACCGATCAGGTTTCAGTTGAACAGATAGCCACCGATGCCATCGACGCTTCGGGTATAGCCGATGCCGATCATTTAGCGTTCGAGATGCAGGCTGGCAACGAGGCTTCGTCGGTGTGCATCGCCACCAATAAGCGTGCAGCTGTTCGTGCGCTCGCGCTGTTGCTCGATAATGCACGCAAGTTCACGGCACCAGCCGAGGCCTATGGTCATCATGACGCTGCTGATAAGAAACAGCGTGCCGTCTTGAAGGTAAGCATTACCGATACGCTTGTGCAGTTCATCGTCGAAGATACAGGTATGGGTGTTCCTGCCGATCAGGCTGAGCGCATCTTTGATGAGTTTGTGCAGCTCGATGAGTATTATGATGGTACAGGTATCGGACTCACGGTAGCCCGCAGTTTTGTCCGTCGTTTGGGTGGTGATGTGAAGCTCGACACCACTTATACCGCTGGTGCCCGCTTTGTGATGACACTTCCGAGAAAATAAGCCAAAAAATAAGTGGCAGTGAGAATTACCTCGCTGCCACTTTGTTTTCTTGCAGTTTTTTACATTCTACTTTTATTTCTTGTTATTCAGCTTATTCTTGATTGCATTAATCAGAGAATTAAGCAGAGATGTAGAAGTATTTGTATCCTGATTACCATTTGTACCTGTTGTAGTGATCAGTGTAGTGGTAGGTATCAAATTCATAACACCACCAGGTACCAGTATCCATCCGTCACCACCTTTAACAGCCTTGAGCTGCGCTCTTTCTAATTGTTTCATAATTGTTGATTTAATTAATTTGTAATTGTACTTTTGAATTATTTGAAAACAGTTTTTTTATTCCTTGGCAAATGTAAGCAAATAATTTGGATGACGATAATAATAGCTGTTTTAATTAACGTAGTTTAAATAAATATTAACAGAATGTTAACAAACTTGAAGTTATTGTTTTATTTGCCATTTTCTTGCTAACTTTGTGGCCAGATTGCTAAAAAACAAGGTAAATGAATAAACCATTCCCAATATTCACTCAACACGATGTGATGGAATGTGGCCCAACCTGCTTACGCATGGTGATGGCCTATTATGGGCGCAACTATCCGCTGGAACGGTTGCGCGATATGTGTCATATACAGCGCGATGGCGTGTCGCTACTCGGTGTTGCTGAGGCTGCCGAGCAGTTAGGCATGCATACCACAGGCGTGAAAGCTACGCTGCAACAGTTGGTCGACGAGGTTCCGCTTCCGTGTATCCTGCATTGGAATCAGGGGCATTTTGTAGTGCTCTACGAGGTGAAGCGAACCAAAGAGGGGCTACAGTTCAAGGTGGCCGATCCTGTAGGTCAGCGCATCACCTATACCGAGCGCGAGTTTCTGCGCTACTGGGCTTCGGATACCGAAGAAGGACAGCCCGCTGGTATCGCCCTGATGCTGGAGCCAACACCCGATTTCAATCGCGACGAGTATGTCGAGGATGACAGCGACCGCAAGGCCCGTAAGCGCAGCCTCATGCTGTTGCTGTCGTATATGCGACCTTATAAGCGGCTCATCGCGCAGCTGTTCTTAGGGCTCACGGTGGTCTCGCTGCTGCAACTGGTATTGCCGTTCCTCACGCAGGCTATCGTCGATTTCGGTATCTCGCGCCAGGACCTCGGTTTCATCGTCCTGGTGCTTATTGCGCAGCTGATGCTCATGATAGGTAGCACCTCGGTACAGTTTATCCAGAGTTGGATACTGCTACATGTTTCTACGCGCGTAAACCTGTCGCTCTTGTCCGACTATCTGGCCAAGCTGATGCGCTTGCCTTTCAGCTATTTCGATACGCGCCTTACAGGTGATATCCTGCAGCGTATCGACGATCACGACCGTATCCAGACGTTCCTCACGGGTAGCAGCCTGTCGCTGATACTCTCGCTGTTCAATATCGTGGTGTTCGGTGCCGTTATCCTCATTTACGACTGGCGCATCTTCTTTATCTTCATGCTGGGCAGTGCGCTCTATGTGCTCTGGGTACTGCTGTTCATGCGCCGTCGTGCCAAGCTCGATACCAAGTTGTTCGCCCAGAACGCGGCCAATCAGAGTAAGATTGTGCAACTCATCGACGGTATTCAGGAGATTAAACTCAACACCTGCGAGCAGCAGAAACGCTGGGAGTGGGAGCGTGTGCAGGCGCGCATTTTCCGTCTCAATATCAAGAGCCTGGCGCTCAATCAGTATCAGGAGTCGGGTGCCACGTTCATCAACGAGGTGAAGAATCTGGTTATCACGGCGCTGGTGGCCATGCTGGTACTTCGTGGCGAAATGACGCTCGGTATGATGCTGTCGGTGCAGTATATCATCGGTAGTCTGAATGGACCAGTCAATCAGCTGGTAGATTTCATCCATCGCTATCAGGATGCCCGCCTCAGTCTGGAGCGTCTGCAGGAGGTGTATGAGAAGGACGACGAGGTGCAGCCCGATCGCCAGCTTATCAGCCAGGTGAGTGGCGATGGTGATATCCTGATCAAGAATCTCACCTACCGTTACGACAAACTGAACGACAAACCTACACTCGACCATATTGATGTGGTGATACCTCACGGCAAGACCACGGCGATTGTCGGACTGAGTGGTAGTGGTAAGACCACGCTGCTCAAGATGATTCTCGGCTTCTATAAGCCCGATGCCGGCGAGGTGGTGATTGGTTCGTCGGATCTGGAGAACTACGACAAGCGCGCATGGCGCAGGCATTGTGGTGTGGTAATGCAGGATGGTTTTATCTACTCCGACACCATCGCCCGCAATATCGCTGCCGGTTTCGAGGTGATCGATACCGAGCGACTGGTGCAGGCAGCCCGCGTGGCCGAGATCGACGATTATATCCGCCAGTTGCCGCTGGGATATAACACCAAGATTGGTGCCGAGGGCAGTGGCTTAAGTCAGGGTCAGAAGCAGCGCATCCTGATTGCCCGTGCCGTGTATAAGAATCCCGACTACGTGTTCTTCGACGAGGCTACCAACTCGCTCGATGCGCAGAACGAGCATGCCATCATCCAGAATCTGGCTGGCTTCCTGCATAACCGTACGTCGCTCATCATTGCCCACCGCCTCAGTACGGTGGTAGATGCCGACAATATCCTGGTGATGAGCGAGGGTCGCATTGTCGAGTCGGGTAATCACGCCCAGCTGTTAGAGCGTCGCGGCATCTATTACGAACTGGTAAAGAACCAACTGAATGTTTAGTAGAAAATGATGGAAGAAGATAGAATCGAACTACATAGCGACGAGGTACAGGACATCATCTCGCGTCCGCCATCGTCGCTGATAAAATATGGTATTACAGTCATTGCCGCTGTGGTGGCGCTGGTTGTCATTGGCAGTTTTATTTTCCGTTATCCCGATGTGGTGCAGGGTAGGGTGGTAGTCACAGGCGATACCCCTCCCAATCGTATTGTGGCCCGTGCCGATGGCCGTTTGCAGGAGCTTCGCCTGGCCGATGGTCAGCAGGTGTCAAAAGGCGCCATCATCGCTGTGGTCGAGAATACCGCCAATACCGACGATGTGGTGAGTGTGAAACAGGCCGTCGGTAAGCTGTCGGTTAGTGGCGAGCCCATCCCCTTTGCTGCCGATCAGTCGTTGCGCCTGGGTGTGGTGCAGGATGCCTATAATCAGTTCTGCGATGCCGTCGTCAGCTACAATCAGGCCGTTCGCCTCAATATCTATCGCCAGCAGATACTGTCGGCACAGAAGGAGCACGCCTCGTTGTTGCGCCACGAAAGTAATCTCAAACGTCAGCTCGAAATGAGCCAGCAGCAAGCCGATCTGGTAAAGCACGATCGCGACCGCGAAAAAAGCCTGCACGAACGCAAGCTCACTTCCGATGCCGAAATGGAGCAGAGTCAGCGCTCGTTGATCTCCGCCCAGCTCTCCGTCGAGCAGGTACGCACCGACATCTCGCAAACCCAACTCAGCATTGCCCAGATAGATAATCGCCTGGCCGAGCTTCAGGTGCAGTACCAGCAGGATATGCAGCACGTTACGGCCACGCTGCAGTCGGCGCTCAACACCCTCAAGGTGGCCATCGGTCAGTGGGAGCATCTCTATGCCCTTGTGGCCCCAGCATCCGGCAAACTGTCGTACACCAATGTGTGGGCGGTCAATCAGAATATCACTACAGGCCAGCATATCTTCTCCGTTGTCGAGTCGCGCAAATCGCGCTTTGTAGGTAAGGTGCTTCTGCCAGCCACAGGCTTCGGTAAGGTCAAGGAGGGACAGCGTGTAAACATCATGCTCGATGGCTATCCCTATCTCGAGTTTGGCTATCTGCGTGGCACGGTAAGCGGTCTTTCAGCTGTCGCCAATCAGGATGTGTATGTGGCCACCATCACACTGCCACAGGGCCTGCATACCACCGTTGGACGTGAACTGCGGTTCACTGGCGAGTTGAGCGGCCAGGCCGAGGTCATCACCGAGGACATCAGCCTCGCCGTCCGCATCATCCAACCCCTGCGGTATATCTTCCATCACAACGTATAAAACGAAACAGAGGGTGCCCAGTTGGACATCCTCTGTTTCGTTTGTTAATACCCCATACACGAGGTGGCTCCCAATGCCGTCACTATCGCCGTTGCGATCGACGCTATCATCTGCACGATGAATTTAAATGTTTCCTTCTTTGTCATAGTGTTTCATGTTTAATCTCCGATTGGTTCATTGCTGTGACCACCGCCACCGGTATTGCCACCAGTGTTTCCACCGGTATTACCGCCCTGGCTACCACCACCGCCACTGTTACTTGGTTTGTCCTCCTCCTCCTCGGTCAGCTGTCCTGCAAATGTCTCTGCATTCACAAACTCTGCCTTCTTGATAAACTCTCTACTCGAGATGTTGGTCTCAGCCTCCTGGTCGGGTAGGAATCTAATGTGCAGGGCTTTCAGGTTCTTGGCTGGCGAGAAATCCTCCTTCTTCAGGGCTCCACCTTTCTCGTTCTCGATGGTGGTGAAGAAGATGCCCAGACCGTCGATCTTTACTCGTTTCGAGTTTAGGAGCATTTCCAGCAGACAGCTTCTGAATTTCTCCAGCACTCCGAATACCACGTCTGGGGTGTAGATGCTTCCGTGCTCCGAGATGTGGTTGGCCATCTTGCGGGTGTTCAGTGTTTCGATGGTTTTTCCGTGGGCAAACCACTTACCGTAAATCTTCGAGTTCTTGATGTTGTTCTGCTTCAACAGATAAAAAATCTTTGCCATAGTGTTGTGTGTTTTAATTTTAAAATGGTTAATAACTAAGTGTTGTTTGTGTCTCTCAAAAGTTGTGCGCGCTTTGTTTTTGATTAACGATGCAAAGGTACAAAAAATATTTCAAACTACCAAATATTTTAGCCACTTTTTTAATCAAAAAGCAAAAATATTTTGGTTATCCATTTCGTACGCCAAGAACCGTAATTTTTCCGCCTCAAAAATTACGGATTTCGCTCAAATAAGTATAACCTCGTCTCCTGTGCTCACCTCCACACCGCACGCCGCACGCCGCAACTTTTCCGTACTTCACACTCGCAGCATCTTGTCTTTAGAATATTATATATTATTATATATATTATAATATATATAATAATATATAATATTTATAATACTAATTAATCTGCCTCCACCATCGCACCCATCCACACCGCAAAACCAAAAAGTTGCGGCGTGCGGCGTGCGGTGTGGTGCTATCGTCTCTACATGCATTTTAGCGGAGTTTAGAGGTTCGTTTTTTGCATTTTAGCGGAGTTTGCAAGCCTAAGCCAAAAACAAATGTTAGGTTTATTCGTATTAAATAAAGATGCGATGAATATAGTAATATTTTCAATAGGTTCCAAATATTTTTGGACTTTTTGGGGAGAAGTGATTTTATATAAGAAATCTTTTGTATATTTGCACCCAAAAGAACTATCAAAATGAAAATAGAGCAGATATACGAGGTTATAAGATGGGACAGAAGATTTTTCTAGATTTAATCTATCAGAGCATGCAGGACTCTGCACAGCAGGTGCGCCGCTCATTGGGGCGTCCATCATCGCGAGCTACGCGACAGCAAGCATTACGTCAAGTAGCTATGCTGAAGGCTGCGAAGGAAGCCCAGCAAACTGGCAAATAGATGAGTGCCAAGAAAAACTGATTGAACAATGGGCCAGGGCTGCCAATCTGCAGGAGTTTAAACAGAATTATCTGTAATATTGTACGCAAAGCGTACACAATTAGAAAAGGCAATGAAGGAAATCGAAGATAAAAAGCAAATAGTCTCATCACTGACGGGACAATCTCTGATACAGGATTTGCGTCAGATCATTGAACAGGCGCGTGGACAGGTCGCTGCTACAGCCAACTATGCCCAGACCATGATGTACTGGCATATTGGCGAGCGCATCAATCGCGAAGTACTTGATAATCAGCGCGCTGAGTACGGAAAACAAATTGTCGCGACAGTGGCGCGACAATTACAAGAAGAATTCGGCCGGAAAGGATTTGATGAGAAAAGTATCCTTTGAGGACAAGGAATTGGACGAGACAGTGGTTGTTCGGAAATTCCGAACTACCACTCAACATGGAGCTATAGAGGGGAAACTGTACTACCCTAGAAAAAGTTGAATCATTCTCTCTAAACCCTTGTTTTTGTTGAAAGACGATTATTTTTATTCTTAGTTTTTTTCTTTATTTCACTTATTTGGTGTATCTTTGCATGCAATAATACAAATAAAAATAGTGAACAGAAACTGCAATATCGTAGAATACCCTCGCGCCAAGAAAATCGTAGTTAGTGGCGATATTCATGGTGATTTTACTCAGCTCGTATTTAAGTGCTGCGTACAGTATGAAATGACTGATACACTTATCATTGTAGCTGGTGATTGTGGATTCGGTTTTGAAAGGCCCGGCTATTATGAGGCTGTTTACAATCGTTGTCGCGACCGGCTTTCAAAATCCAATAACTGGATAGTTTTTATAAGAGGAAATCATGATAATCCTGCTTATTTCAACAGACTGCCAATAAAACACCAACGCTGGCGTACGTTATGTGATTATTCGGTAATTAAGGCTTGTGGTCATACGATTCTTTGTGTAGGTGGTGCAACATCCATCGATAGGACGCTCCGTATGACTTCCAATAAATATCATCTGCCCAATCCTGATGATCCTCTTATTCCAAATGTGTATTGGTCAAATGAGCTTCCTGAATTCAACAAGGTGATGCTTGATAGAATAGATCAGCAATGTGCTATCGATACTGTTATTACACATACTTCACCATCATTCTGCGAATTGTTATCTCATCATTTTCTGGAGAGTTGGGCTGAGCATGATGTAGATTTGTTGGACGATGTGAGGTATGAGCGCCAAGTGATGGACGAAGTGTATAATTATCTTTACACCAAGAATCATCCGTTAAGTTACTGGTATTATGGGCATTTCCATGAGACCTGGCATGCCGAAATAGAGCAAGTGAGATATCATATGCTCGACATTATGGAATTAAGAGAGATTCTTTAAGCGCTCGGCTCTGCCGCTTTGCAAAAAAGCAAGAACATTTTCAATAAGTTCCAAACTAATTTATGTCTTTTTTTTAGAAAATCCTCGAAAAACTATGCAGATTTAATAATTTTATGTTACCTTTGCAATAAATAAATTGATGACTAAAAACAGATGAGTAAATTTGCAGTTGGAGATCGGGTGAAGAATATCCGTACTGGTGAGTTGGGGTATGTAATAAAAGTATTGCCACCTCACCGAGGGGCTCAGATGTACAGGATCAAATACGACACTCGTGAAATAGAGAATACAGAGCGAAGTGCTAATTTAATGTTGGACGTTAACCTCAGCGATCCTTTTGAACGTGTTCGTCAGAATATCTTTGGTCATTATACAGAGTATCTAAAGGATAATACAACCTTTAAAATTAGGAGTTCTAACAATAGTACCATTTCATCACTTAAGGCTTCAAAAACTATATTCAAACCTTATCAGTTCAAGCCGTTGCTTAAGTTCTTGTATTCTGACAATAGGCGCGTGCTCATTGCCGATGAAGTTGGTCTTGGTAAAACGATCGAGGCGGGGCATATCATGCTTGAGCTTAAAGCAAGAGGCGAATTTCGCAATGCGCTTGTTGTTTGTCCGATGGCTCTAAAGGAGAAATGGACAACAGAACTTAATGAGAAATTTGGTCTTGATTTTATCAATATAGATGATAAAGAACATCTCATACATGAGTTGCGTCATCATCCAGGCTATGTTAAGGCTGTTATTAATTACGAGAAGCTTAATAATAAGGAGCTTATTGCTTTTATGGAAGAGAAGCAAATTAAGTTTAGTATGATTGTATGTGATGAATCGCATAGGCTCCGAAACAAAGAAACCCAACTATATAAGGGGGCTGAAAGAGTTATGTCGCTAGGCGAAAGCGTAATTTTCATGTCAGCAACACCTATCATGCTTAATAGAGGTAATCTCTATAATCAGTTACATCTGCTCGAACCTGATGTGTATGACAGAGAAGAAGTCTTTCTTAATAACGCTCAGCTAAACGAGCCTTTTGTGAAAGCGCTGAGTCAGTTGAAAGATGGTGTTAAGTGGACCGAGATAAAGAAACAACTCGCAGAAGCAGAAGCTGTTACGTATAATACAATTGGCGATGTTTCTACTCCTGTTAAGGTTAATATCAACGACTATTTTAGTGATTATCCTATATATCAGGAGATCATTAAAGACCTTTCTTCTAAGGAATCTAATATGCTAAGAGCCAAGATTCAATATAACTTGGCTGAGATGAGTCCTATGAGTACCATATTTTCTAGAACAAGAAAATCTGATGTTACTCAGGATTGGTCGCAAGCAGAACGTAATACGGTATCAATAGGAGTTAATCTAGGCGAAACAGAAAAGCAATACTTCGACAGTTATATCGAACAGTATATCATAAGTAAAGGCGGTAGTGTAATTTACGATGAATACGACAGACCGCAGGCTGGTGCATGGGGGCTTGTTACCATCAAGCGTCAATTGGCAAGCAGTATTTGGGCTACTATTAGTGAGAACAAAGAGCTGGATTGTGGTATAGATGAGTATGAGGATTTCGATGATGTTAAGGTGAACGCGTTATTGAAAATCATCAACGATGCTTTCAGTAAGGGCAAGAGAAAGATTATTGTCTTTGCAATTTTCAAGAAAACCATTAAATATCTCAATGTCCGTCTGAAAAAGGCTGGGTATAATCCGGTTATGATTTATGGCGACTCGAAAATCAATAAGTTCGAGGTGCTCGAGCAGTTTAGAACTGATAATAGCATTGATGTGCTATTGTCATCCGAAGTTGGTAGTGAGGGTCTCGACATGCAATTCTGTAACTGTTTGGTGAACTACGACCTCCCGTGGAACCCAATGGTAGTTGAACAGAGAATTGGTCGTATTGATCGATTTGGTCAAGAGTCTCCAAAGGTAAATATTTACAATATTGTTGTGATGGATACCATTGTGGAGGACATCTTTAATCGCTTGCTTGATAGAATTGGTATCTTTAGGAGTTCAATAGGTGATTTGGAGGCTATTCTTGATAAAGAACTCGAACAGGACGGAAAGAGAATATCCATTAAGCAGGCTCTGAAATCTATCGAAAACGATTATTACTCTAACAAGCTTACCAAGGAAGAGGCCGAAAAGAAGCGTAAGAATATTGAACAGGCCATAGAGAATGAAAAGAAGACTATCGAGGAGTTGGAAAAAGGGCTTACCAACACACTTACCAACGACTATTATTTCCAGAGCGAGATCAAGAAGATTGAGAAAAATAATGCCTACGTTACAAGCAATGAGCTGCACAAGTTTATTATACAACTGGTAAAGGACTGTCTTACAACATGTTCATTAGAAGAGTCGGATACTAAGGGTATTTTTTACTTCCGTATCCCTAAGAGCGACCCAATGGCTCTACGACGATTCCTTAATGATAATATTCCTGCTGACGAGGATGGAAAGAAACTTTTCGCAAGTTACCTTGCAGAGATAAGGGACAGACTGGAACTGAAACTTACTTTCGACCAGAATATGGCGTTCAAGGATAAGAGTCTTTCGTTCATTAATATTTATCACCCCATCATCCAAGCAGGTGTATCGATGTACGAAAAGACTGCTGATAAAACACGTCGCACATTCTTCTTTGAGATGGATGTGTCGCAAATGCCCGATGGAATTAAAGCAGGAAGCTATTTACTGGCAATATTCAAGATAAGTGTTAGTAGGTTGGTTTTCGATAAGCATGTAGTAACAGACTCTCTTTATCCTATATTATACGACCTACGCGAAGATAAAATAGTAGAAGACCACGAGCTGGCCGAGAAATTTATGGGTAAGGCTCAGGTAAATGGCAGATACGCTCCATTTACTGAGGATTTGAGGATTGAACCGGATGTAATCGACTGCATAGAGTATGATCTGAAGGAGGAAGTTGATAAATATGTGGATGGATACCACGCTGATCAACTGATGCGTATCGAGAATACCAAGAAGATGCGTTTGCAACAGACTTTACAGTTCTACGATACTCGTATCAACAATTTAAAGCATGCTATCAGTACACAGGAATCGTTACAGGAAAGTGCTATCTTATTAAATGATAGTGCTTTGCAAGATCGTGCTGAACGTACGTTACGATTGCAGCGTGGTCAGTTACAGGCGCTTTTGCAAAAGAAAGAAGATGATGTAGAGAGGATTAATCGCGATGTGCAACTTAAGGTAACCGACGAGGTTAAGTCGATAAACCTTGTAAATATCGTATAGTTTATGGATGATATAAGGATTGGATTAGACTTTGGAACCCATCAAACCAAAATATGTATTCAGCGTGTGCCTGATGAAGGTCACGGTGTGCCTGAATACGAATTCTTTAAGTTTGTCGATCTGAATGGGATAGAGCAGTATTTCCTGCCATCTGTGGTCCAGATAAACAAGGACGATACGTTGTCCTTTGGATATGTAGACTCCAAGGATGAAAAGCCAGGCTTACCCTTGCCTAAGATGGAGGAAATAAAACGACCTAATGCAAATGATATCACCGATAAGGCAAAAACTCTTTATGCCAAGTATACGGGGGCAGATTCGATTAATCAAGAGGAAATGAATGCACTTTTACACATGCTCAATAAAAAAGCAGAACTTGACAATGCCTCTTTCGATGAGCGATTTGCTGCAGCACAAGCAAAGTTTAATGAAGAAATGACCGAGTATAATCGCAAACGTAATCTGTTCAGATATTTTAAACAGGCATCGTTGGCAGAGTATCCTTGGGAATCTGATTTTGATTCTAACTTGCTGTGTGTATGGTATCTGGCCTATGTTGTATTTTTGTTAGAAGAAAGGTTCCCAGATGGCTTTGCACTAAATATGGGTGTGCCTACCGATGATAAAACGTTTAATCAGAAACGAGAACTAGGAACTCGGTTGTTGGCAAGCGCAATCCATCTGGTCGAAGATGTGTATTGCAATGATTTATGGAAATTTATTAACGAAAAGATAGGCGATCTGAAAAAGAAAACCGAACTAATAGATTTTTCTGCAGATATAAAAGATGAATACCGTATTAATATCTTTCCCGAAGCCTATGTAAGTCTTATTGGTCTTACTTCTAGGGGAAAACTTTCAGAAGGCATGAGTCTTAATGCTGACATCGGAGGCGGTACAACTGATATTTCATTTTTCATTGTAAATAAGGGGGTTCCCAAAATCTATCGATATTGGTCTATTCCGCGTGGATTAAACTATATTGCAGAGCACTCTGGTTTTAACTATGCCGAGGGTGGTTTTGCCCTTAAGGCTCACAATGATGTTGTGAAAAAATATAACAAGAAAAAGGAGGAGCTGGCATATGGTTTAGTGATGGATTTGATAGACCAATTGCGTACATATACAAATATTCCTAAGTCAAATCTTCACGATGCATTGCGAAATCGTATTGTGGTATATAATGGTGGTGGTAGCACATATCCAGCGCTTACTACCGAAATATATCACTTTTCGGATGTAAAGATTGCTAACTCTGATTTATGGACGGAGGAGGTTATTCGGGAAAAGTCGAAGGTTATAAAACTTGCCAATCTGCTTACAACAGCGTTTGGACTATCTGTGGCGGATAGCGATGAGGAGGTTGTACTTTGCGACTTTAATACTTTATTTGCAGGCTCTGGTAATAAAAGTGGGTATGGCGAAAAACAAGAAATTGACAAAGACGTTTGTTAATATGAACAATAAACGCATTTATAATAAAATTAAGAACCATCTCGATGATAGTTATTTCCTCGAGGTGCTGTATTATTATATTCGAAGAGCGTTGATAAGAACCAGCTTTAATCTGGGAGAAATATCTGGTATAAAGTTTAATGGTCGTTTTCTTGGCCATGAGTTGGAACTTGATTTCTCTGTTGATTATGATACAGAACTCAAGTCTCTAGGGCTGCTGTTGTCGATCAGGGCGTTTATGATTAATCAGAAGTTCCTTGATTATTGTCGTAATGACGAATTCTTATTCTACGATCTGGATTCTAATTTCCTTATGTGGGACGGCCATAGAGCAATCGTTGAATGTCTCGATGATGATGATTTTAGGTACATATACAACATGATTCTCTATTTTAGAGATAACAATAAATTGTCAGATGATTTGATAAGAGGCTTTAAAGAAGGAACTATAAGACCAGAATATAGGCACCTTGAAAAATTCTGCAGGGCTAAGGCAAGCGATCCTGAGTATAACGGAAAATCAATTATTAAGCACAATGCTTATCTCAATGCCGATTTTCAATCGTTTGAAATACCTGAAAGCGTAGATTATATCGGCGATACAGCTTTTGCTTATTGTAATAATCTCGATACGTTGGTATTGTCCGGAAAAGTTCATTTTGGTTATTTCCCGATTATTGAGTGTAATAATCTAAGGCAGATAATTGTTCCTACAGAACTGCTCGACTATTATAAGCAGGAATTGCCGTACTACAAGGATGTCATTACCGACCACGAGCTGGAAATTACGACCGAAACTCCAGTGGAAGAGGTTCGCCCTGTAGATGATATTGACGAATCTGAGATCGAAGATGTGTATGTTGACGTACCCTCTGCCGATCCTTATGTCGAGATTGATGATGGTCCGGAATACGAAGTTGAAGAAACTGTAAGTGTGGAGAATGAATCTGAACCTGAGGCCGACTTTAGTTCTATCAAAACCATTTTCGACAAGAAGGCATCATCGTATAAGTATTTTTGGTTCTTAGCAATTATATCCTTAGCCAAAGAGCACGAGGTACTAGCTGTTGCCTATAAAGATATCGTTACCAGAATGGCTGCGATGGCTTGGCCTTTGGTGTTCGAAGATGGTATTAATCTTGGTAAATCTGATATGATGGCTAGTTATCTTTCGTCGGTTGAGAAAGCCACCAAACTTATCCCTGTTGCGACTAGTAATGTGGTTGAGAACTATATCAAGATGCACTATGAGTCTCAGGGTATTGATCGCCTGCTTGCTCCATTACTTAAGAATGTTCCCTACAGATTCTTGTCGCCATGGGTAAAGTATACTACTGATGCCGAAGTGATTGCTGAGTCAAAAAGAAGAGATTTCACAGGTATGTATGCACTCGATGATGATTGTATCATAATAAACGAAGATTGGTGGGAATATATCCAGGAACACTTTGATGAATTATGCATTTTTGCCACGCAGTCGTTCTTTGACTACGTCAAACAATACAATGACGCTATGAAACTCCTGAAATTAAGAACAACTGGATTTAGTTTTATTGGAAAACTATAGAATAATAAGGCTATTCACCAAAATCGTTAGCTAAAAATTTGCTCATTATAAATAAAAACATTATCTTTGCAAGCAAAAGATTGATCAAAACTAATGAGCGAAACCAGGCTATATAAATACCTTGATGCAAATGGGGGATTGGAGATGCTAAAACGTGGCAATCTTCAATTCACTAATGCTATAAAGTTGAACGATCCGTTCGACTGCCACCCAGCGCTCATTAACTTCTCTAATTATCCAAAAGATCTAGAGAGCACAAACGGTCACGCTTTAGCATTGATTCAGGCAATGAAATGTGAAGGTAACCGCAGAAAAGCTTGGATATGTACCCTCTCGAAAGTTTATGATTCTATGCTGATGTGGGCATATTATGGAAATCATCAAGGCGTATGCATTGGGCTCGACATGGATAAAGCCAAACCATATCTGGATAATATTCAATGCTCGGTATTTCGAGGCGCTCAAGAACTTGAAGTTCAATATAAGGACGTAATAGAAAAGCCTGATTATTTCAATGAGCGTATTGATTACTACCGCTATCAGTATTCAACAAAAGCAAAGGAGTGGGAGCATGAACAAGAGGTGCGCTTGTTGTTAATCGAGCCTTCTACAGCTTTTACTCCGATGGCTCTTCCGTATGAACCAAAAGAAGGAGAAGTAACTGATTGGAAAGAAGTTCGTGCATATCCTGAGATTGGTGGCGAGTGCTTTGATTCGCTCTATCTGGGCATTAAAATCCACGAGGATAAAAAGGCTGAGATAATAAAAACAGCATTAACCCTCAATCCTGATATTAAGATTTATCAAATGGAAATAGATCCTAAGGCCTTTAGGCTAAAGGAAAATCAAATATAGATTATGGCAAAGAAACAGATAAAAGAAAAATCGATAGAAGAAACGCTGTGGGAATCAGCGAATAAACTGCGAGGCTCTGTGGAACCTTCGGAGTATAAGCACGTGGTGCTGAGCCTTATCTTCCTGAAGTATGCTTACGACCGTTTTACTGAACGTAGAAATGAGCTGGTGGCCGAAGGTAAGGAGCAGTTTGCTGATAATCCCGTATTCTATAACGCTAAGAACGTGTTCTATCTGGAGCCCGAAAGTCGTTGGGATTTCCTGATAGAGAACGCTAAGCAGAACGATATCGCCATCAAGATTGATAAGGCCTTGTCAAAAGTTGAGGATAGCAACCCATCGCTGAAGGGTGCCTTGCCCAGCAACTATTATGCTGGTCTGTCGCTCGATCGTACCAAGCTGGCTGCTTTGCTCGACGAAATCAACAAAATTGATACATTGAAAGACCCTGAGCACGACCTGATGGGCCGTGTGTATGAGTACTTCTTGGGAAAGTTTGCTATTGCCGAAGGTAAGGGTAAAGGCGAATACTACACGCCAAAAACCATCGTTAACCTGATTGCTGAGATGATTGAACCTTATCGCGGTAAGATTTACGACCCCTGTTGTGGTTCGGGCGGCATGTTTGTGCAGAGTATGAAGTTTATCGAGGCTCATCATGGTAACAAACGCGATATCAGTGTGTATGGACAGGAGTATACCAACACCACTTATAAGCTGGCAAAGATGAACCTGGCTATTCGTGGTATTGCCTGTAATCTTGGCGAAATGGCTGCCGATACATTCCATAACGACCAGCATAAGGATTTGAAAGCCGACTTTATTATGGCTAATCCACCATTTAACCAGAAAGCATGGCGAGCTGATAATGAGTTGGAGGATGATCCTCGTTGGATGGGTTACGACACACCCCCAACAAGTAATGCTAACTATGGTTGGATTCTGAATATCGTTAGCAAGCTTTCTACCAATGGTACTGCAGGTTTCCTGTTGGCCAATGGCGCATTGAGTGGTGATGGTACCGAGTTGGCTATCCGCAAACAGCTTATTCAGAACCATCTTGTTGAGGCTATTGTGATTCTGCCTCGCAATATGTTCTATTCTACCGATATCAGCGTAACACTGTGGATTCTGAACAACAATAAGAAAGCCCGTACTATCGAACAGAATGGCAAGATGGTGAAATACCGCAATCGCGAAAACGAAGTGTTGTTCATCGATCTCCGCCAATGGGGTGAACCTTTCGAGAAGAAATATATCCAGTTTCCACCAGAACAGATACAGCAGATTGCTGAGAACTTCCATAATTGGCAGCGTGAGGGCTATGAGGAAACCTATCACAATGAGCCTGAATATTGCTATTCTGCCACTATCGATGAGATAGAGCAGAAGGGTTGGAGCCTTGTGCCAAGCAAGTATATTGAGTTCAAGAATCGCGACGAGCAGATAGACTTCGATGCCAAGATGAAGCAGCTGCAATCAGAAATGCGTGATCTCATGCAACAGGAAGAGGCAAGCAACAAAGAACTGAAGTCACTCTTTGAAAAGTTAGGCTATGGAATATAAGCGTTTGGGTGACTATATCAGAGAAGTGAATGTTCGTAACAAGGATTTGAAGGTTACGAAACTTGTGGGTTTGACTATCGACAAGGCGTTCATTCCGTCAGTGGCTAATGTAATAGGCACAGACCTATCGAATTATAAGATCATTCAAAAGGAGCAGTTTGCATGTAGTTTGATGCAGGTGAGCCGAGATGGAAAGATGCCTGTTGCTATGTTCGAAGAGGATGCTGCAATTATGTCACCAGCTTATCCCATGTTTGAGGTCATTGACAAAAAAACTTTGTTGCCACAATATCTGATGATGTGGTTTGCACGAAGTGAATTTGATCGCGAAGCCAGTTATTATGCTGTAGGTGGTGTACGTGGAAGTCTTACCTGGGAAGACTTCTGTAATATGACTCTTCCTATTCCATCCATTGACCGTCAGCGTGAAATTGTGAAGGAATACGAAACGCTATCTCGTCGTATTCGACTGAATGAGCAGATGATAGAAAAACTCGAAGCCACAGCCCAAGCCCTCTACCGCAAAATGTTCGTTGATGGAATCGACAAAGAAAACCTGCCAGAAGGCTGGAGAATGGGGACGTTGAAAGATGTTGCTTATTATGTAGATGAAAAGATGTCGTTGTCTGATATTGACACATCTAATTATATTGCCACAGAGAACATGCTGAAAGATAAAAAGGGTATTGTATTTTCTACGAATAAGCCAGAAGAAGGAAGGGGAACAAAGTTCTCAATAGATGATGTGCTTGTTTCAAATATTCGACCTTATTTCAAAAAAATATGGAGAGCGTCATTTAATGGTGTATCGTCTAACGATGTATTGTGTTTTAGGTCGCAAAATGAATATAATGCTTCTATGCTATATTATACAATCGAACAGGATGTTTTTTTTGATTATGTGATGGCTGGAAGCAATGGTGTTAAAATGCCAAGGGGAGATAAAAAATGGATTATGAATTATCCTGTAATGATACCATCAGAGAATAGCGCTAAAGAATATAAACAAATGACGGCAAGCTTACATATTCAAAGCGTTTGTCGTAAACAAGAAAACGAAAAAATAACAGAATTACAATCTTTGCTTTTAGCGAAGATGGGGCAATAAAATTTAGAAATATGGGACATAAGTGTTTTATTTCATTCAAAAAAGAAGATGAAGCCTATAAAAAGACGATACAGTCATGGGTGGATAAGAACAAGGTGGACATGATTGACAAATCATTGAACACCCCCATTGATTCAGATGATGAAGATTATATAATGAGGAAGATAAGAGAGGATTATCTTTCTGATTCTACGGTTACTATCTTTTTAATCGGGGCACGTAGTTCTGAAAATCTTGGTTGGGAAGAACAAAAGTACATTAAACGCGAATTGCAAGCTTCACTCTATGATGGGCAAGGTAATTCTAGAAGTGGAATATTGGGTGTTGTTTTGCCGAATATGTATAGTGAGATATATAAAGGAACTCAACCTTGTCTGATTTGTCATGGAAATCATAATATTGTTGATATTACAGACAGAACTGTTATTAAAGAATTTGGCAGAAATTACTATTTGAATACTCATGGTAAATGTGCTTATTCTGAAGATGACAGATATTGTGTTTTGGCTAAATGGAGCGATTTCGCACAGAATCCTAATGGCTATATAGAGCAGGCTTTTAATAAGCGTAGTCAGCCGATTGCAAATGAAGTAGTTGTTAGACCTAAATAATAAAAAATGGATAAGAAAGTTTGTTTTGTCGTAATGGGGTTTGGGAAAAAGAAAGACCCAGATACAAATCGTACTATAGACTTGGACGCTACATATAAAAGAATTATTCGCCCTGCGGTTGAAGCATCCGGATGTAAGTGTATTCGTGCGGATGAAATTGTAGAAGCTGGGATAATCGATAGAAGTATGTATGCACTTCTATATTATGCAGATGTTGTCATAGCTGATATATCAACGTTTAATCCTAATGCTATTTATGAATTAGGCGTACGGCATACTTTACGTCCGTATTCTACAATCATTATTAAAGAAGATGAAGGGAAAATTCCCTTTGACATTGGTCATGACAGAATAATCAGCTATAAGCATTTGGGCAATGAAATCTCTGATCAAGAGGCGAAGAAATGTATCCCACAATTGCGGGATTTAATAAGAAGTGTTGTTGCAGAACCACGTACGGACAGTCCGCTTTACTCATATATTCCAAATACTAAACAACCAGAAATATCCAAAGACGAAATTATGAGTATTATAGGAGAGTTAAAAGAAAAAGAGGATACCATATATTCTTTGACTGAAAAAGCAAAGGAACAAATGGCCTTAAATGATTTCTGTAAGGCCGAAGAATTGTGGAAAAAATTAAGTACTAAAGTAGAGAACGACAAATATTATATTCAGCAGCAAGCATTATGCAGATATAAAAGTGAAATACCCTCTAAGCAAAGAGCATTAACAGATGCCTTGCTTATCCTAGAAGGTATCGGAAATCAGTCGGATACTGAAACATACGGAATTAAGGGAGCCATTTATAAACGATTATGGGAAGAAACGAAAGATAATAGTTATTTGGATTCTGCAATAGAGTCATACAAAAAAGGCTGGAGTTTGTATGAAGATTATTATACAGGCGAGAACTATGCTAATTGTATGTATATGAAAGCAAAAGTATCTGAAGGTGAATTGAGGATACATTCTGAGGTGGAGTCTAAACTGACATTTGAAAAAATCATCCCATTAGTCTTAAAAACTTTGGAAGAAGATGAGCCTGAAGAAATCATGTGGAAATATGCTACATTATCTAATTCGTATTTGGCTTTGAAACAATATGAAGATGCTAAGAAATATGAAGAACTGTTTAGGAACCAGCAACCTCTTCCATGGCAGATAGAAACATTTGAGAAGACAAAACTGTTATACAAAGAATAGATGGATAAATTAGGCAAGATGATTCGTATTACCGATTTGAGGTCTGTATGGCCTCATGAGGCTAATGATTTCACAAAGTGGTTAGCACAAGAGGAAAATCTTGCGCTGCTGAGTGATGCTATTGATATTGAACTGGAACTGGAGGAAAGAGAATCTTCTGTTGGTAGTTTTAATGTAGATATTTATGCAAAGGAAGTTGGAACAAATCGTCGAGTTATTATTGAAAACCAGCTTGAAGATACCAATCATGATCATCTTGGAAAACTAATTACCTATGCCTCAGGAAAAGGAGCTGAAGTAATTGTCTGGATAGTAAAGCGGGCACGCGACGAACATCGCCAAGCCATCGAATGGCTAAACCAGCATACGGATAGTAATATTGGCTTCTTCTTGTTGGAGATTGAGCTTTGGCAGATTGGTGATTCTATGAAAGCACCACGCTTTAATATTGTGGAGAAACCAAATGATTGGACGAAGACAATGAAGACAATCGAAGGCTTGTCAAATACAGATTTGCTTAAACTCGAGTTCTGGAATGGTTTTAATGACGCAATGAACAACAATGATGAGTTTAAACATTATTTCCGTGCGCGTAAAGCATCTCCTCAGCATTGGTATGATTTGAGTATTGGCAGTTCTGCATATCATATTGGGCTGACCATAAATACGCAAAAACAAAGCATAGGTACTGAGATATACATTAATGATGATAAGGAGATTTTTGAACACTTCAAACAATATAAAGATGAAATAGCAGCAATGCTTAATAGCGAAGTGGAATGGCGAGAGGCAAAAAAAGCATGCCGCATTTTTATATCAACAGATATTAATCCTAAGAAACGAGAAGCATGGCCCAAAGCCTACAATTGGTTCTTGGAAAAATCCATTGTATTTAAGGAAATAGCGGCTAAATATGGGAAATAAAGAATAAAATAAATATGTCAGAACAAAAGAAAGATATAATATCTTGCCCTAAGTGCAAGTCGCAAAACGTAAGGGAGATAAGAGGAGTTTACCATTGCGCAGACTGTGGCTGTGAGTGGAGACTGGCTGACGATGAACCTCCCAAGACACAAAGTCTGGCTATACGTAATAGTACTGCAGAGTTCCTTATATTCCAAGCGCAAAGTCAAGCTGACGGTGTAGAGGTGTTTTATAATGACGAAACACTATGGTTGACTCAAAAGGCTATGTCTACCTTATTTGATGTAGGAATACCCGCGATAAGCAAACATCTGAAGAATATCTTTGAGGATGGAGAGTTGAGTGAGGATTCAGTTATTTCCAAAATGGAAACAACTGCCGCAGACGGCAAGAAATACATGACGAAATACTATAATCTTGACGCCGTTATTTCTGTTGGCTATCGAGTTAATTCAACACGTGCCACCCAATTCCGCCAATGGGCAACGGCTGTACTTCGCCAGTTTGCCATTCGCGGCTATGTGCTTGATAAGAAGCGTATGGAGAATGGTGCTTTCCTCACAGTTGACTACTTTGAGCATCTGTTGGCCGAAATACGTGAGATACGTTTGAGCGAACGCAGATTGTATCAGAAAGTAACTGATATATATGCCACAGCCATTGATTACAACAAGGATGCTCCAACTACACGACGTTTCTTTGCTAAGGTGCAGAACAAACTGCACTACGCCATTCATGGACATACAGCCGCAGAGCTGATCATGACTCGTGCTGATGCTGAGAAGGAACATATGGGATTGACATCATGGGAGAATGCACCAAAGGGAAAGATAGTTAAAACAGATGTTTCTGTTGCCAAGAATTATCTGAAAGGTAATGAACTGGAGAGTCTGGGGCGAATTGTCAACGCATTCCTTGATTTGGCTGAAAACCGCGCTAAGCGCCATATTCCAATGACAATGGAAGATTGGGCCAAGTACATAGACAAGTTCTTGACGATGGACGACAGACCATTACTGCAGAATAATGGCAGCGTATCGGCAGAAGATGCGAAAGAGTTTGCAGAATCAGAATTTGAGAAATATCGCATAATACAAGACCGATTATTCAAATCGGATTTTGATGATGAGATAGAAGGATTATTGTCGGACAAATAATATAAGCTTATGTCGAACTTTAACGAACACAGCTTGGAAATGGCCATCATGGAGCTGTTTGAGCAACAGGGCTACAGCTACGTGAATGGTGAGACAATACATAAGGAATTGTCGGAGGTGCTACTACGCGACGACCTGCGTATGTATCTGATGGACAGGTACAGTAAGGAGGGGATAACGCCACTGGAGGTGGATCGCGTATTGGCCAAGTTGACGGCTGATAATGGTGCGCCATTCTATGTGCAGAATGCACAGACCTACAGACTGATGACGGAGGGCTTTGCTATCAAGCGCGAAGATGCCTCGAAGCCCGACTTGTTTGTTGAAGTGATTGACTTTGAGAATGTAGATAGAAACATTTTCAAGGTGGTAAACCAGTTGGAGATAAAAGGTACACAGAAACGTATCCCTGATGGCATTGTGTATGTGAACGGACTGCCTGTAGTGGTGCTGGAGTTTAAGAGTGCCGTTAAGACGGATGCAACCATCATGAATGCCTATACGCAGCTAACGGTGCGCTATCGTAGGGATATTCCTGAGCTGTTCCGTTATAATGCCTTTGTGGTTATCAGCGATGGCGTAAACAATAAGTATGGTGCCCTGTTTGCTGATTACGATTTCTTTTATGCCTGGCGTAAGATAGAACGAACAGATAAGCCTGGCGAAGGTATCGACACGCTGCACACCATGATGCAAGGATTGTTCCGCAAAGAGCGACTGCTGAGTGTAATCAAGGACTTTGTATTCTTCCCAGATAACTCGAAGAACGAGTTGAAGATAGTATGTCGCTATCCACAGTTCTTTGCTACACATAGGCTTTACGAGAATATTCTGGAGCACTCGCATATTAACATTCTTGGTGATGGTAAGGGTGGCACATACTTTGGTGCTACCGGATGCGGTAAGAGCTTGACAATGCTTTTCCTAACACGTATGCTGATGCGTAGTAGGCATCTGGCCTCGCCAACCATTGTGCTGATTACAGACCGTACCGACCTTGATGACCAACTATCGGGCCAATTCCTGAATGCCAAGCAGTTTATTGGTGATGAAACAGTTGTTAATGTAGAAACTCGCAGGGAATTGGGAGAACTGCTGAGAGGTAGAAAGAGTGGAGGTGTATTCCTGACTACGATACAGAAATTTAGCGAGGATACCGATTTGCTATCGGAACGTGCCAATATCATCTGTATCTCAGACGAGGCACATCGCTCGCAGGCAAATGTGGAACAGAACGTGAAGATTACTGATAAGGGTGTTAAGCGCAGTTATGGTTTTGCTAAGTATCTGCACGACTCGCTGCCCAATGCTACTTATGTGGGATTCACAGGTACGCCTATCGATGCCACTATCGATGTGTTTGGTGATGTGGTGGATAGTTACTCGATGACCGAATCGGTGGCTGATGGCATTACACGTAGGATTGTATACGAAGGTCGTGCTGCTAAGGTGTTTACTGATGGTAGACAGCTGCAGGAGATTGAGAACTACTACAAGAAGTGTGAGGAGGAAGGTGCTAACGAGTTTCAGATAGAAGAGAGCAAGAAGGCTGTTACCCAGATGAACAAGATTCTGGGCGATCCTCAGCGACTGGCTGTGGTGGCAAAGGATTTTGTAGAACACTACGAAAAGCGAATAGAAGAGGGTAGTTCCGTTTGTGGTAAGGCCATGTTTGTTTGCTCTAGCCGTCAGATAGCCTACGACCTGTATAAGCAGATTATTGCTTTGCGCCCAGAATGGGAAGAAGAGCGCATAAAGATGGTGATGACCCGATCAAAGGATGACGAGCCGCAATTGTATGATTTGCTTGGTACTGATGAAGATAGAAAGAAACTGGATTTGAAATTTAAAACTCCAGATTCGGATTTCAAGATTGCTATCGTGGTTGATATGTGGATTACGGGTTTCGATGCGCCTTGTCTTAATACCATGTATATCGACAAACCGCTACAGAAGCATACGCTCATCCAAACCATATCACGTGTTAATCGCGTTTATGAAGGCAAGGATAAGGGCTTGGTAGTCGACTACCTTGGTATCAAGAGCAATATGAACAATGCTCTGAAACAATATGCAGGAGGTGGCGATCTGGGCGAGAATATTGAAACTATCGAAAAGTCGCTAACGATGGTTAAGGACGAGCTTGATATTTTGAAGCGTTTGTTTGCCCAGTTTGATTATTCTAAGTTTACTACCGGTACTCCATTAGAGCAATTAGAGTGCTTGAAGCGTGCTGCTGAGTTTATTCAGAGCACAGAAAAGACTCAGAATCTTTTTATGGGGCATGTGAAGAAGTTGAAGTCGGCATTCAATATCTGTTCGAACCACGATGATATAACCGACGAAGACAGAGAGAATATACACTTCTTTACTGGTGTACGTTCTATCATCTTTAAGTTGACAAAGGGTGATGCACCTGATGTAACACAGATGAACCGCAAGGTTAGTCAGATGTTAGAGAAAGCGCTGCAGGCAGATGGAGTAGAAGAGGTAGCTCAGGTAAATGTTAATTCTAAGGATCTCGATTTGCTGAGTGAGGATTATATGGCCCGCCTTGAAAAGCTGGATATGCCTAACACAAAGGTTAAGTTGATGGAAAAACTGCTTCGCACAGTCATCAACGAGTTCAAGAAAGTGAATAAGATGAAAGGCGTTGACTTTACCAAACGCTTGAACTCTTTGGTGGATAAATACAACGATCGTAGTGATAATGCTGTATTTGCCCAGGAGGTACTTAACGAGGTGGCCAAGCAGATGGCAGAACTGCTGAAGGAGGTGAATAAGGAGAAGAAATCATTCAAGGATTTAGGCATTTCGTACGAGGAGAAAGCTTTCTATGATATACTGAAAGAAATTGCCCATAAGTTCGGATTTGAGTATCCGGAAGATAAACTGCTGGCACTTTCGGCTGATGTAAAGAAGATGATTGACGACAAGTCGAAATATACTGATTGGGCCAATCGTACCGATATTAAGGCAGAGCTCCAGATGGACTTGATTCTGATTCTGGCTGAACACGGTTATCCTCCTGTACCTCAGGATGATGTTTTCAAAGAAATCTTTGAGCAGGCAGAAAACTTTAAGAAGTATGAGAAGGCCGAGAGTGAGGAGAAAGTATCTGAAGATACCGACCTGGCCATTCCATTCAAGATGATAGATGCTTTGGTACCATCAACTGTTGATGAGGTTGCATTTGCGATAAGTGAACCTAAGATGGCAGCCGAACCTGATACAGCAAATCTGATTCCACTTTATACGCTGCGTGCAGCATGTGGCTACTTTGTTGATGGCGAGATGGCTGAGAACGAAGGCTATATTGATGCTTCGGGGCTTGGCTTTAAACCTGACCGTGAGCGTCACTTTGCCATCCACGCAAAAGGCCACTCGATGGAACCTAAAATTAAGGATGGCGACATCTGTGTGTTTGAGTGGTATAAGGGCGGTAGTCGCGAGGGCGATATTGTGCTGACAGGGTGCCCCGATGTGGATCCAGATACAGGTTGCCGCTATACTATCAAGAAGTACCATAGCGAAAAGGTTGGTGCCGATGGCAGCTGGGAGCACTCAAAGGTAGAACTTAAACCTCTGAATCAGGATTACGATACCATCGAACTTAACGACGTAGATGGCTATCGTACCATTGGCATTTTTAAAGGAGTAATAAAACGATAACGATTTGTAAGTAATAACGAAAACATAGAATTAAAGTAGTGCAAAATTTGCGGGTTTCTCGATTGCTAAGGATAATATAGCCAGGGCGCGTATCAGCCGTTTGGTGAAGGATCACTTTGTGGAGAAGGTGGGCGACTACGTAGAGAATGGTACTACCAAGGCGATTTATCAGAAAACGGGTAAAGCCATGTGTTAGCACGCCGCACGCCGCAACTTTTATTAATGCATAAAAAAACAGCGGAGGGCATTGTGCTCTCCGCTGCTTTTTGTATGTGTAAACGGGTTTACTCGTAATCGAATGTACCGAACTCGCTCTTGATGGTGAGGCTCTTCTTGCCTTCCTCGATATGTCCTACTACCTGAGCATCGATGTTGAAGCTCTTTGAGAGGGCG
>JAEEGH010005565.1_pt1 | contig 31535 bp, 23 predicted proteins | sample 9134181 | NCBI WGS metagenome assembly JAEEGH01 (sample SAMN16246544, study PRJNA631951) | gut metagenome | biome: gut microbiome; feature: rumen; material: DP-attached | host: Bos | place: Iran: Karaj | collected 2018-10
AGCGTGAAAGTTAGAATTAACCAAAGAAAAAAAATGAAAAATCTTTTCAAGAATACCCTGTTCGTTCCTCTTTTCTTTTATATGACAACTATGATGGGTTGTTCCGGTACCTCCAACGAAAAAATGACCCATACCGAATGGTGCAAGCAACGTTACGATGTCGCCGAAGAACTTTACAAGTCAAAGAAATACGGCAGGACCGTCGAGAAACTCGAAGAAATCCTTTCGACCTGCGCTGGGTCGGGCTACATGGAACAGGCCCAGTTCCTGCTTGCCGAAAGTTATTTCAACCTGGAGCAGTGGATTGAGGCCCGCGGCGAATACGGAAGCTTTATCGTCAACTTCCCCGGATCCCCGTTTGCAGAAACCGCAGAATTCCGCAAGGCAGTTTCGTCGTTCAACATGGACTACAAAGTCGATCGCGACGAATCGAACACGACAGCAGCCATGAAGGACTTCGAGCGCTATCTCGCGAACCACCCGAGTTCCCCACTTCGCGACTCTGTCAACTACTATTACGACTTGCTCGTCGATCGCGTCGCCGAGAAGGAATTCCAGACAGGCCGCCTCTACTTGCGCATGGAAAAGCCGCAAGCCGCCGTGATTTACTTCAAGGAATTTTTGGAAACGTACCCCAAGGCAAAGCGCCGTCAAGAAGTGCTGTTCCTCATTTCGGACGCCTACACCGACCTCGACCAGTTTGAATCAGCAAGGCAGTACCTCGCCACCGCCCAAAACGAAGCCGAAGACAACAAGGATGTGCAAAAACGCGTCAAGAAGGCCGAAGACAAGATCGCCAAAGCCGAAGAGGCCTACGAAAAGCGCTTGAAGCAAGAAGCCGAAAAGAAACGTATCCAGAAAGAAGAAAAGAAACTGGCTGAATAGGCATAGGATGAAATTCCAGTCCAGATTTACAATCCTCTTTATTCTCATGGCATTGGTTTTTACAACAAATGCCTTTGCTGTTAGCGAGGAAAAACTGGACCACGACTATTCAATCCTTTCCGTCTTTGTGCAGCCATCCATTTCGTTCATCAGCTTTACGGAACGCGAATATTTCCAGCATGCCATCGACACCATCTATTACGGTTTCAGGGAAAGCGCCATCAACAGCGCCGAATCCCTGAATGTCGCCAAGCAGGATTTCCAGAAGGTGAACTTCTGCTTCCCGATTACCGCAGGTATCCAGTGGCAAATCATGCAAGACCACTTCTTGAGCGCAGGCATAGGATTCATCTACGATAACGAATCCGTAGTCCTTACCGACCGCAACAGTAACACCCACAGTTACGAATACACGTTACAAGGAATCCCGCTTTTTCTGGAATACCGCTTTGCGCTACCCAAGAATTTCATCACACTCAGCTCGGGAGGGCTCTTCAGCGTTGCAGTCCGCTGGTATTGGGCATTACCGGGAACAGAAATCTACACGACCTGGGGTTATCTCGGTGCAAAGACGCCTCTCCTTGGCGCAGGCTTTGGCGTAAGCGTGGGTTACCTTTTTGCCAGTTGGAAGAACTTCAAACTATATGGAGATATTGGATTCAACTCCATTTCCGTAAAGTCCAACAAGAAATTTTCGGATATTGTCCCTGGCGGGCCAGACGAAAAAGCCAAATGGAACCTGGGCGGGATTTTGCTACAGATTAGGGGAACTTTTGGATTCTGGAACAAGCCGAGACCCAAAGATGACGACGACGATGACGATGATGACGACAATCCGTCGGTCCGCAAAAAACGCCTTTTGAACAAGCTACGTTCCATAAAGGATTCTACGAAAACAGATTCCGTGAAAACAGCGGATAGCGCCGGTGTGGATTCCACAAAAGCGATTATTGCGGATTCTGTGAGCGCCAATGTCGCAGATTCCGTGAAAGCAACTAGCGCCAACGTGGATTCCGTAAGCGCCGCCGACGCAGATACAGCAAAAGCAATCGCTGCAGATTCTGCCAAAGCAACCGTCGCCGATTCCGCGAAGGTCGATTCAAGTACGGTCAAAGATTCGTTAGCTGCAGACTCCGCGAAGTCAAATGTTGTGGACTCCACAAAAGTCAAACCCGACACAGCCAGCGCTCCCCCGCCACCGACAAACAAGCCCGAAGAGGCCGCGTCCGTCAAGCAGCCTGAAAAGCAGCCAGAACAGCCTGCACAGTCAGCGCCTGCAGAAAACATCAAATCAAAAGGGGACTGATGAGTTTGTTGCCAGGGGAAAAACTGCGTTACGCCGAAACGCATTTTAAATTCAGGCTACCCTGGTCGCTCCTTTACAAGCCGTGGCCCGAAATCATTTTTGACGCCCCGTTCCAGTTTGTGCCGGGAGTAAACCCGTACCTGTGGATTGTCGTGCGGGATGCCGACCGATTCCCGACGACGATAAAGAATGCGGAAATTGTTTTAAAGCGCATTGCCGACGAATGTGATGAAACGTATTTTGAAAATGCGCAGTCACGGGAAGCGCAGCAACATTATGCAATTAGAACTGCGCCGGAACCTGGCAGTAACGTCATGGCGGACCCGATCCGCCATCTATTCGCGACGGTACAACACGAAGTTATTTGCAAAGACTTGAACATCGAAGTCCACGAGCAAATGAAATTTATTCCGCTTGCACTCGGTGAAATCCCGGCGGGCTCTTACGAAGCGTATTGCAAATTGACCGTCGAAAGAGAAGGCAAAGCGCAAACGTTCGAGCGCTGGAACTTGCCCCGACTCAAGCCGACTCCGCTCCGCTTTAAAGTTTTGAACGAACACCCGCCCATCGCTCCTGGCTACGCCGCGGGCGAGATGCACTGCCACACGCATTATTCCGCAGACCACGTGGAATATGGCGCCACGCCAGAAGTGTTGCAGCTGGCAGCTAAAGCCGTCGGGCTCGATTTCGTGAATTGCACCGACCACGCCTACGATTTTGCGTTCACGCAAGAAGACTTTACTAAAGAGGCGGACTCGCCTGTCCCGAGATTCCAGAAACTGCGCGAAGAGATTGCAGCACTCCCAAGCAAAGACGAAAACGGAAAAATCATGCCGCTCATGCTTGCAGGCGAAGAAGTCTCCGCAGGGAACAGCAAAGGCGAAAACGTGCACATGACCGTCCTCGCCCCCGAAGGTTACCTCCCGGGGCTCGGCGACTGCGGCCGCTACTGGCTCGACAACAAGCCCACCCGCAGCATCAAGCAAATTCTGAACATGACCGGGGCGCACTGCTTCGCAGCCCACCCCTTCCAGCAAATGGGGCTTCTGGAAAAGTTCATCTTCCGCAGAGGCTACTGGAAACCCGAAGATTTGCAACTGAACAACAAGCATTCCATTCGCGGGTTCCAGTTCTGGAACGGTATCCGCGACGAAGGCTTCAAGCTCGGACGCGAATTTTGGATAAATGAGCTCGGCAAAGGCAATTATCTGCTCCCCATCGGCGGAAACGACGCCCATGGCGATTTGAACAGCATGACCGCAGTCAATTTACCGCTTATTTCACTCAAGCACACGCGAGCGCATATTTTCGGCAACGTCCGCACGGTGATTAAAGTAGGAAGTAGGAAGTCGGAAGTAGGAAGTGAAGCAAAGCAGGAGTCCTCGGTAAAGCGTCATCCCCAAAGTGTCATCCTGAGCGAAAACCGTCAGGTCGAAGTCGAGGGATCCAGTAAAGTTCCTCTCTCCGTCGAAGACATCAACGCCGCCTTCTCCGCCGACAACTGCTACATCACGGACGGTCCCGCGCTCTGGTGGGAACGCGACGGCAAGAACATCATCTTCCACGCCCGCAGCAACAAGGAAACCGGCGGCGGTTTCCGCTATATCCGCATCTACGGGCGCCAAGTCCTCCCGAACGGCAAACTCGCCCTCGAAGAAGAAGTCATGATCGGAAGCCTCGTCGCGGCCCCCGACCACGCCGACATTCCGGTCGCCACATTCGGCCATGCCTACGTCCGCGCCGAATGCGAAACGGCAACAGGCAAATTCGCACTCACCTCGGCTGCTCAGTTGTTCTGACGGTGTTTCAAAAAAATGCTTTAAACCTTTGCTTTTGAAACATTTGCATGTTATCTTTTGAATAAGTAGGGTGTCTATTTGAGCTAATTTTATTTTTTTTGAATGTTTGAAGCTAATTTTCCTTTTTGGCACGCAGTTTGCTTATAAACAAAAACAGTGAGAATAAAATGTCCGCTTTTACTAATGACGCAGAAGGAAGGTAGTCATGCCACGTTTTATGTCGCCGATGATTCGCCGCAGGCCAGTTACAGATAAACTCGATGAAGAGTCTCTCGCAGTTGACCAAAGCGCAATCTCGCCGGCGAATCAAGAGTCCGTGCAAGCCCCTACCGAACAAAGCGCCGAGCCCGAGACCCCACCCGACATCCGCATCAGCGAAGGCTCGTTCAAGCAAATTCGCGACGAAAGCCTCGTCCTACTATCGCAAGGAATCACGCACCGCATCGACCGTTCCGAAGAAGGCCCCTTCCAAATTTTCGTCGAACCGGAAAAACGGCGCGCCGCACAATTTCAAATTCGCCTTTACCACCGAGAGAACCCGCCCCGAGATGAAAACCCGCCCCTTCCACTAAAATTTACGTTCCAGCCGCTTTGGGTGCTAGCCGTTCCCATCGTCTGCACACTGCTCGACTTTTCGGGCGCAGTCGTCCAAATGAACAGCGCAGGCATCGCCGACGCCTCTAAAATCATGCGCGGCGAATGGTGGCGCACCATCACCGCCATGACGCTCCACGGGGATGAACGACACCTCGCCGGGAACCTGCTCTCCGGATTCATCGCACTGAGCCTTTTGCATTACCGCATCCCGCTTGCCAAACTCGTCCCGTTTCTAGCCGTCGCAAGCGCTGTCGCCAACTTTTTTGTGGCGCTCACAGTACAGACAAGCTTTAGGTCGCTCGGCTTTTCTGGCTTCGTATTTGCAGTCATCGGATGCCTCGCCGTCATCGAATTCCGCCTCATGCCCCGCGAAACGCACGGCATGCTCCGCCGCTTTGCGCCACTCTGCGGCGCCGCCTCACTCGCCGTTTTCTTAGGCCTTGGCGAAAACGCCGACATTCTCGGGCACTTATACGGATTCATCGCAGGACTCCTTTGCGGTTTCATCCCCAAAAAGAAAACGCTCCGCTGGGGAGCGCCTACCGGCATTGCCGACATTTCTGGAGTTTTCGCCTATTACATCCTGTTCGCCATCGGCTGGACTTTGGCCCTTTAAGGGTAACTTTCCTTCTTTTTCCTTAGTGAACTTAAATAGTTTTTTATAAAGCGCTTTTAATATTTCATGAGTTTTTGATATTGAATTTCAAAAATTTTTTTCTCATCATCCAGACTCATTTCGCCATTAAGTTCAGTAATGCGTTTATCCAGTTTTAAGCACTCTTCTTCAGGCCATTGCTGGTCATTTTCGCAATTTGTCACAAAGACATGAACTGAATCAACCGTTTTTTTCAACAATTCACTACAATCATTACAATCTGCTGGTAAAACAGCTGGAGCTTCACTCAAAAATTTTATGCCGGCGTCATCTTCTTCTTTTCTTTGCTGTACAAACTTGCCCGCCTTTTCCACCATTATCTGATATTTTTCAGTCCCAATTCTAGTGACTTCTTTCAGTTCCTCATCAGTCAATTTGTTCTTTTTTTCAGTCCATTCTTGGCACGCTGTTTTCAAATTTTCGGCTTCTCCGTTAGAAGTACAGATGAAGCTCACATAAAAAATATCATCCGCCATTTTTTCCAACGAACTTTTGCTACCGGCACAAGCAAAAAGCATTGCGGTAATTATGCAAATCAGATTTTTTTTCATTTTTCCTTTTTAGCTTTTTTCTCGTCGTGAATCTTTTTTATTTCCACTAGAATCTTTTCGAGGGCTTTCTTTTCAATCTGTTTCAATTCTTCTTCGGTGAAGTTTTCCTTGCGCTTGTTGTACTTCTTGTCCAGTTCGTCGCATTTTGCCTTATCGTATTCCTTCTTAAAGCACTTGATGCCATCCCGAACAATGTCATCGACAAGTTTATCCGGGGAATCGCCGCACCCAGTGAATGCAAAAGACATTGCAGCAACAGCGGTTATCAGGAAAAATTTTTTCATGAGATTTCCCTCCGGTTTAAGGTTCTAAAATGAATATAACTTAAAAAAGCATAGCCGAATGTAAATTCATTTTTAAAGGAATAAAACCGATAAAAAAAGCCCGTCCCCAGAGCGGAGACGAGCCAAAATTCTTCAAAATCAGCGATTAAAGAGCGGCGAGGAACTTCTTAGCCTTGTCCGCATAAGCGCGATTGTCGCCATAGACATGGAGCAACTTTTCTGCAGTTGCCTTGGCCTTGTCGGCGGCACCGAGCTGCTGATACACGAGAGTGAGCTTCCACATGGCGTCTGCAACCATCGGGACCTCATCAGCCGGTTCGTCCTTCTGATAGCGGTCTTCCAAGTCGCCAGTGCGCTTGCCGAATTCGGCAATGTACTTTTCGAGGAAATTTGCAGCGGCAGAGAAATCGCCCTTTTCCATCTTCACTGCGGCAAGACCGTGCATGGCGGCCGAACGCACGAGAGCGACGGAACCAGCGTTGTCGAGAGACTTCTGGAAGAGGAGTGCTGCACCATCAAGATCCTTCTTTTCGAACTTGATGTTACCCGCGAGGAGTGATGCCTTGGCGAGAGCAACGCTTTCGAGCTTGCCCGATGCAATTTTTTCTTCGAATTCGACGAGAGCGCTATCCTTTTCGCCGGCATAGAGGTAAGTGTAACCCAAGCCAATGAGTTCGCTCTGTTCTGCAGCAGCGGCCTTACGGGCGTCCCTATATTGAATAATCCCAGCAATTACAGCGATAACGACGACAAATGCCACCGCGATCTTCGTTCCGTGCTGGATAAAGAATGCCTTAAGTTCAGAATTATTGGTATTAGATTCGTTAGCCATAGTTAAGCTTCCATGTTAAAAAATTTTCCGTAGCCCAATCATAGAAAAAAAAACAAAGGTTGTCAGTAAATCTTGACAAGAATTAGTCCTTTTACTATCTTTGTTCTCGCTTCGCCACTCTAGCTCAGCTGGTAGAGCAGCTGATTCGTAATCAGCAGGTCGGCAGTTCAAATCTGCTGGGTGGCTCGAAAGACTCCTCGGACTCAAATCCGGGGAGTTTTTTTGTATCGCCCAAAAACTAAAAGTAAGTTTTTCAGCAAAAACGCAAGTCTTGCGAAAGCGACTTAAATTAACTAAATTTGTCGCTCTATGAATCCGAATGGCGCAATTATTGTACAAAGCAACCTCGAGATTATGGTCGAGGTCGATAATCCGAATTACCCTACCGCACGTGATGCAATCGCCCCCTTCACGGAACTTGTGAAAAGCCCGGAGCACTTGCACACCTACAAGATTTCCCATTTGAGCTTGTGGAACGCCGCAGCAACTGGCCTGCGCGCTCCCGAAGTCCTTGAAAGGCTCGAAAGCCAAAGCCGCTATCCCATACCGCCAACGGTAGTCACCGAAGTCGAAGACTACATGGCCCGTTACGGCCTCCTCCGCCTCAGGAAAGAAGGCGACCGCCTGTTGATGGAATCCGACGACAAGATCATGTTCGTCGAAATCTGCAAACTGAGAGACGTCGAACCGTTCATCGTCAGCTTCATCGACGACACCCATGCCGTTGTCGATCCCGATCGCCGCGGCCACCTCAAGATGACACTCACCAACGCCGGATTCCCAGTCGAAGACCTCGCCGGTTACACCGTCGGTGACCCGCTCCCCATCCAGCTCCGCGAAACGACTCTTTCGGGCAAACCGTTCACGCTCCGCGACTACCAGAAAGACGCCGCACAGGTGTTCTACGCGAGCGGCAGCGAAAAAGGTGGTTCCGGCGTGATCGTGCTCCCCTGCGGTTCCGGTAAGACCGTCATCGGACTTGCGACGATGGCCTTAATCCAGACCAAGACATTGATTCTGACACCGAACATTTCCGCTTCGCGCCAGTGGATTCGCGAAATATGCGACAAGACGAACCTCACCTTGGACCAGGTGAAGGAATACTCCGGCGAAGTCAAGGAAATCGGCCCCGTCACGGTCGCCACGTACCAGATTCTGACCCAGAGAAAGCGCGTCAAGAAAGGTGACGAAGACAAGGAAGTCAAGGAACCGGAAATGACCGAAGAAGAGGTCAAGAAGGAACTCGCCAACTTCCCGCTTTTCAGCGAGCAGAAATGGGGACTCATGATTTACGACGAAGTCCACCTGCTCCCCGCCCCCGTGTTCCGCCTGAGTACCGAAATGCAGGCCACGCGTCGCTTGGGCCTTACCGCAACGCTCGTGCGTGAAGACCACAAGGAAACCGAAGTCTTCAGCCTTATCGGTCCGAAAAAGTTCGACATCCCGTGGCGCATCCTCGAAGCGCAGGGCTGGATTGCCACCGCCGACTGCAACGAAATCCGCATCCCGATGGAACCGGAACTCAAGATGAAGTACGCCTTGGCTCCTGTCCGCGACAAGATTACGCTCGCAAGCACGAACCCCGAAAAGACGGACATCGTCGAACGACTGCTCAAGCATTTCAGCAAACCGGACGACCGCGTGCTCATCATCGGGCAGTACATCGACCAGCTCGAAGCACTCTCCGAAGATTTGCAAATACCGCTGATTACCGGCAAGACGCCGAACAAGGAACGCGAAAAACTTTATGCGGCATTCCGCTCCGGCGCACAGAAGAACCTCATGGTTTCCAAAGTCGGTAACTTCGCCATCGACTTGCCCGACGCGAACGTGCTCATCCAGATTTCGGGAACGTTCGGCAGCCGCCAAGAAGAAGCCCAACGCCTCGGCCGCGTGTTGCGCCCCAAGAGCGACGGCGGTGCAGCACACTTCTACAGCATCGTGACGCAAGATTCCAAGGAACAGGAGTTCGCCATGAACCGCCAGCTTTTCCTGACCGAACAGGGGTACGCATACAAAATAATCAAGCGTGGCGACTGGGATATTTTGGCGCGCACGCCCGAAGAACTCGCCGCAAGAGCGTAGTCTCGTTATAAGCGTCGTCTAGCGGCATTTGCTACCGCAAAGAACAAGGCAAAAGCCAACGCCATGATTTTTTTCATATAGCCCTACATTTTATTTTCGGCCCCAATTCGGACCAAGGACACCTACTAAATTGCAAATATAAAAATATTGAAAGAGCCGCATTCTCTGCGGCTCCATTCCGACTACGTTCCCAGCAGTCTGTGGTTCACATGAGCTTCGACCACATTCACCACGTAATCGCCCAGCTTTTCGCAGTCGTTCACCATATCCATGTAATGCACGCCCAACTGGTAACTGTAGCGTTGCGCATTGATATCGTTGATATTCAGTTCCTTGAGCATCTTGCGATAATCGTTGATTTCGTATTCCAGTTTCAACGTATGGGATGCCTTCGTATGCGGTTTGTCTTCGATGACATTGAGCATCTGTTCCATCGCCTGGTCGCAAAGTTTCATCATGGAATCGATGCGGCTATACTGTTCTTCGGTAAAGTCTTCCCCGAGCTTAAATTTGCGATTGAGTACGTGAGCCATGTTGCAGCAAGCATCGCCAATACTCTCAATTTCTGAAATTTCCCTGAGCATACATTGCAGCGAAGTCTTACTTTCTGGGCTCAAGTGGCCTTCACTGACTTTATTCAAATACCTGCCAATTTCGATTTCCAAACTGTCGCTTATCCGCTCGTACTTTTCAATGCGCTCAAACAGTTTCGTAAATTCTTCCTCGTTTTTCATCTTGAGCAAGTCGGGCACAAATCGGAACATTTTGAGAGTGCGTTCCGCATAGAGGTTGATTTCCTTGCGTGCTTCGAACAGCGAAAGTTCCGCCGTGCTCATGAGGCCACCGCGAATAAACTTGATGCTGAAATCTTCGCCATCTTCCTTTTCTTTGATAATCTTACAGATAAGCTTTTCCATCGGCTTGATGAACCAGATAAGGAGCATCACGTTACAAAGGTTGAATGCCGTATGGAACCCGGAAAGGGCGTATGTCACACGGACACTCGCATGGGCAATTTCTTCTTCTGTTTGCGGAACAAAGTTCGGGTCGAAACCCACCACATGGCAAACCATGTTCACAAAGGGGTGGAATATGATAAGCACCCACACCACGCCGAACACGTTGAAGAGCATGTGCGCCAATGCCGCACGACGCGCCTGCGTACTCGCCGAGAGCGCGGCCAAATTCGACGTGACCGTAGTACCGATGTTTTCGCCCATCACAAGCGCGATACCCTGATAAATCGGGAGTACGCCGCTAGAGCAGAGAATCAAGGTAATCGCCATGATGGCCGCAGAAGACTGCACGCACATCGTAAGTATCCCCCCCAGCAAGAGGAACAAGAGCGTACTGAAGATACCCCAGCCACCCGTCGATGAGAAAAAGTCGATTATCGCCTGGTTATGCGAAAGGTCCATCGCCACAGCATTCTCGCGTAGCGTCGTAAGTCCAAGGAACATGAACGCAAATCCGAACACGAATTCGCCGAAGCTTTTCACGCTACTTTTATGCACGTAGGAGAGTGCAATTCCAAGTCCAAAAAAAGGCCACACGAAACTGCTCATGTTAAACTGGAAACCGAATATCGACATAATCCACGCCGTCGCGGTGGTACCGATGTTCGCACCCATAATCACCGGGATGGCCTGCTTGAGCGTGAGTAGCCCCGCATTCACGAAGCTAACCGTCATCACGGTTGTCGCCGTCGAGGACTGCACGGCAGCGGTAACGAACGTACCCGTCAAAAGCCCGCCCACACGGTGTTTGGTCATGGTGCCAAGGACTGCGCGGAGGTGTCCGCCGGTGAGTTTCTGCAAGCCTTCACTCATCGTCTTCATGCCGAACATGAGAAGAGCGAGGCAACCGATCATTTTTAAAACTGCAAGAATCATAGAACCTTATTCGTATTTAAAAAGGGTGAAAAATCAATCCTGATTTCGGTGCCGAAACCGACGGTCGAATTCAGGTGAACTGACGCATGGAGGACTTCTGCGATGTGTTTCACGATTGCAAGCCCGAGTCCCGTTCCTCCGGTTTCCTTGGAGCGGCTCTTATCGACACGATAGAACCGTTCAAAGACGCGGGACTGGCATTCCTCCGGAATTCCAATTCCGGTATCCTTCACGACAACGGCATTCGGCTTCACGAGCACGACCACCTTGCCGCCCTGTTCCGTATAGCGGATAGCGTTATCCACTAAGTTGAAAATCATCTCGTAGAGCAGTTTCGAGTTTCCAAGGATTTCTGCGGAAGTGTCGCCGTCCAGCGAAAGCTGGATGGACTTTTTGTTTGCGTTCAGGCAGAGATCCTCGATGCAACTATGCGCTACGTTCCAAAGGTTGACTTTTTCGCTTAAATCAAACGGCTCGCCTTCCGGGTTGTCCAGCCTCGAAAGCGTAATGATATCATTTGCAATGGATTGCAAGCGGAGCGCTTCCTTGTGGATTTTCCCCGCAAAGACCTTGACATCTTCGGGCTTCGCCAAGCCACTTTCAATAAGTTCCGCATAGCCTGAAATGGACGTCAGCGGTGTTTTCAGTTCGTGCGAGGCATTGGCCGTAAATTCATTTTTCAGATGCGAAATTTTCTGTTTCTCGTTCGAGAGCTGTTCAATCGTCAATTGCAGTTCGAGGTCCTGCTTGCGGATGGTGTTGACGAGAGGCGCGATTTCCTTATAGACGTTCTCTATGCTCATCCATTCGGGCGTTCCCAACTGATCCACCAACTTTTGGAGCGGGCTGATGAAGGCTCGACTTAGTCCAATCGCAATCAGAATCGACGCAGTGACAATAGCCGCCAGCAAGACGATAAGATACGGGATGGTCTTAGAAAAGACCTGCTGCAGATTCGCCTGTCGCATTCCAAGGCGCAACACCTTACCATCCCCCAACCGTTTGGCAAAGTAGAACACCTTCGCTTGCAAGGTTGAAGAATAACGGAGGTCTTCGCCGACGCCTTTCTCAAAAGCGTCTATGACCTCTTCGCGGTCGTTGTGGTTTTCCATCTTGACCGCTTCGGCGTCGCTGTCGTAGAGAATTCCACCTTTCGGGTCAATGAGCGTAATGCGGAGGTCCTTGCTTGCATACCGGGATAATTTCTGGGGTTCGTCTCCAAGGGCTTCGTTAGTATAGGCAACTTCAATCAGCCGTAAGTTCTCTCGCAGCTGACTCTTGAGCTGGTCAGTCATTTCACCTTCGAAAACACGCACCGTAAAAAATACAGCAAACAAAGCGGCAATCACGCCCATGTAAATCAAGCTGTATCGTAAACGGTCTTTCATTGAGCCTTGTACCCGACATTGCGAACCGTCTGGATGATGGAGCCCTGCTCACCCAATTTCTGCCGGAGCGTTTTGACATGCATATCGACAGTCCGCGTATCCATTTTAAAATCAATGCCCCATATTTTTTCCAGAATCTGTTGCCTAGAATAGACAAGCCCCGGATGCGACAAGAAAAGTTTCAAAAGTTCGTATTCCTTGTAGGTCAGCTCCACATTGTCGCCACCAACGGTAACGGTGTGCTTCGCTTCATCGAGAAATACTCCCCCGAGAGATAACGTTTTCTGCTCTTCGGCTTCGGTATTCAATCGGCCCGAACGACGGAGCAACGCCTTGACGCGAGAGATAAATTCCAAAATGCCGAAAGGTTTCGCAATATAGTCATCCGCTCCCGAGTCGAGCCCTTTGACTTTATCTAACTCGGAACCTTTGGCCGTAAGCATGATGACGGCAACGTTTTTGGTAATTTCCTGTGCGCGAAGACGCCTTAAAATGCTAAGGCCATCTTCGCCCGGCAACATGATATCGAGAATGAACAAATCCGGCACGCAAGACTTAACCGCTTCATCCAGGCTTTTCCCGCAATCAAAAGCGTTGACTTCGAAACCGCTGCTCTTGAGCGCATAGGTTTCCATTTCGCGGATTTCGGAATTGTCTTCTACGATGTAAATCATGTTTAAAATTTACGAATTTACGCAATATTAAAATAAAAAGACCCTCTAATTATTTCAATGCCTAAAACAAAGGCTTCGCAAAGGTTTTATTTACACTTTACACAGATTTTACAAAAACATAAGACAAAGCCCCAGCTCAATGACCGGGGCATCTAACGCAAAGCCTCAAAAGACTTGCACTTTTTCAGCATTTTACACCAGAAATCTCCTGTTCGCATGGGCTTCGACCACATTCACCACGTAGTCGCCCAGTTTTTCGCAGTCGTTCACCACGTCCATGTAATGCACGCCCATCTGGTAGCTGTACTTCTGGTTTTCGATATCCACGATGTTCTTCTCTTTCAGGAGCTTGCGATAGTCGTTGATTTCGTTCTCCAGGTTCAGCGTGCGGTTCGCATCCACCTGCTGCGAATCGTCAAGCACAGCAATCATGTGCACTAGAGCCTTTTCGCACAGCCCCATAATATGCTTGATATGCGCATACTGGTCCTCCGTAAAGTCTTCCTTGCTGCGGAACTTGCGGTTGATGGCGCGGGCCATGTTATAGCATGAATCGCCAATGCTCTCAATCTCGGAAATTTCGCGGAGCATCGCCTGGATAGTCGTCTTGCTTTCGGGGCTCAAACGGCCTTCGCTTACTTTATTCAAGTAATTTGCAATTTCGATTTCCATGTTGTCGCTAATGCCTTCGTACTTCTCAATGCGGGCAAACAGTTTCACAAAGTCGTTCTCTTCCTTCATTTCAAGCAAATTAGGCACGAAGTTGAACATCTTGTGAGTACGAGTCGCGAACAGGCTTATTTCCTTGCGCGCTTCGAGAAGCGAAAGTTCAGGAGTCCCCATGAGGCCCGAGCTGATGAAATGCAAACGGGAATCTTCTTCTTCTTCGGAGTTCTTGGGCTTAATCACGCGGCACACGAACTTTTCGATGTACTTGATGAACCAAATCTGGATAAACGTATTCGACACGTTGAAAGCCGAATGGAACGTCGCAAGCACCACGGAAATTTTCGCGAGGTTACCAGCATAGCCTTCGTCGCCCGGGCGAATGCCGAGGTCAAAACCGACCACGTGGCAAACAGCAGCGAGGAACCACTTGAGCACAATCACCACCCAGATAACGCCTATTACGTTAATCGTAAAGTGAGCAAGCGCCGCACGGCGGGCCTGCGTATTGGCGGAGAGCGCCACGATGTTCGCCGTAATCGTCGTACCGATGTTTTCGCCAAGCACGAGCATGATGCCCTGGTCGATGTGCAAAACGCCGGTGGAGCAGAGAATCATCGTGATAGCCATGATGGCTGCAGAAGACTGCACACACAACGTAAGCACTGTACCCATCACGAGGAAGAACAGCGAATTGAAGAAATTCGGGTCGTTGAAGCGAGCGAAGAAGGCGCTAATCGAAGCGTTTGCCGCCGGGTCCTGCACCACGCTAAAGCCCGTCTCCTTGAGCGTCGTAAGCCCAAGGAAAAGGAAACCGACACCGAACAGGAACTCGCCCAAGACTCGCTTCTTGTTCATATAAACAAGTATGATACCGATGAAGAACGCCGGATAGACGAAGTTCGCGATGTTGAACGAGAACCCGAGGCTCATAATCCACGCGGTGACCGTCGTACCGATGTGTGCGCCAAGGATAATCGAAATCGCCTGCATGAGCGTCAAAAGCCCCGCATTAACAAAAGAGACCGTCATCAACGTGGTGGCGGTCGAACTCTGTACAGAGGCTGTAACAAACATGCCGGTAAGCATACCTGTAAAACGATTTGTAGTCATGGTGCCGAGCACATGTCGAAGCTGCGGCCCTGCCATCTTTTGCAGCGCCTCACTCATCGACTTCATGCCGAACATGAGCAGCGCCAAACATCCCAACATTTTTAGAGCCATCCAGGCCATATAGCGTTTTCCTCTTTTACGCCACTACCGGATCATCGTCGCTGCCTTTCAGCTAGTCCGGGCTCATGGCGGTGAATTATTTTGTAAAGCTGGCGTAAAATATAGAAAAAGCGAAGTAAAATCTATGCAAAAACAAAAAGAAATTCCCGGTCATGTTGAACCGGGAACAACAAATTAGTTGGACGATGGAAATTGGCTGTAGGAAGTAGAAAGAACGCGTCATCCAGTCAAATTCAACTGGATTTCTCACATCGTTCCACTCGTCCAGAATGACGTTTGAAGCAATTAAATAGAGCGCACCATGGCGATGGCCTGGCTTGCGATACCCTCACCACGGCCCGTAAAGCCGAGTTTTTCGGTCGTCGTACCCTTAATGCCGATTTGGGTCACGTCGAGTCCGAGCACGCGAGCGATATTCGCTTTCATCTGGTCCTTGTGCGGGTTCACCTTCGGGCGTTCGCACATCACGACACTGTCGATATTCACGATTTCGTAGCCAGCCTTCTTGACTTCTTCGCCGACCTTGCGCAAAAGTTCCAAGCTGTCAGCGCCCTTGAACGCCGGATCCGTATCCGGGAAGTAAGTGCCGATGTCGCCGAGACCAGCCGCCCCGAGCAAAGCATCGCTAATCGCATGCAAAAGCACATCCGCATCGCTGTGACCGAGCAAGCCCTTTTCGTACGGGATATCAACACCACCGATAATGCACTTGCGGCCTTCCACCAACTTGTGAACATCAAAACCAATCCCGGAACGATAAACTTTATCCATAATTTTTCCCTTTTTTAATTATTCAAAAAACACTTCCGAAGGCTCATCTACCGTTCTGTACGTCTTTCCATTCTTTACACAACGAACAGAGAGTCCCATATTTTTATCAACAACATCACTATGTAAATCTAAGCTATTATGCTTTAAAATCTTAACGTTCGCACCATAGTTCAAGTATTCAACAGCAGTCCAAAAATAGGCTTTTTTCCCTTCTTCCAGGAACTCCGAAGAGTTCCCGTTCCACATACCTACAGGAAGCGCCGTAAAACCGTAATCATCAGTACCGTTGCTCGTTTCGTAAGCCCACCCCGTCTTGGACTTAAGAGCCTTACCAATAATCGTGTATGTTTCTTCAGGATGCACACGAACACCTTCCCAATCGCTATCCGTAGGGACATGCCAGCCCTCGGGGCAAATGCCCTGCACTTCGGACTTGCTACTCAAAAGAAAACACTGCGAACCAAAACCGCAATTCAGGGGGTTATCCTTGTCCGAAGCCAACTTCACGGAATCCACCGTCGCGGCCCAAGTATAGAGACGGCCACCGGATTCGCATTTTGCATTGTCGTTATCGTAGCACCAAGAACTTCCCTTAAGACTCGGAGTCGCTGCACTATCCGCATACTTCAAATTTTCGGCCATCCATGTCTGCGAAAACTCTTCACATGCAAAAGGTCCGCTTTCCGGAGAAAACGACCAATACGTCACAGTCTTATAAACGCGCCCGTCACGAGCATCGACTATGGAATCGTATGTAACCTTGTATGTAGTCACGACCTCTTCTTCTGCAGGAACGGGCCCACAATTCAGTTTTTTCGCAGAATCAGAACTTTTAGAATCGGAACTTTTATCGTCCACAACGACCCCCGAACTGCTCGAAGTTCCGTTCAAAGCCGAGTTGTCATTGGAAGCATCCGTCGAAGAATCTCCACAAGCGACAAATGCAACTGATGCAAGCACACAAGTCGCAGCCAAGACCACATTTTTGACAGTATTCATAAAAAAATCTCTTTAGTAATCATCCACTTTTACCAAAAATAGAACTTATTTATCCATTTTTACGAACCATGCAATATTAAGCGTAACATTTTTCTCGGCTTATGTTATATTTTTTCGTATGAATAACTTTAAATTTTTCTTACTTCTTTTAGTCAGTCTCGTAGTTACTTCTCAAGCAACTTACGTGGCCGTACTTGAAACAGGCGCCGATGCAAGCGCCAAAGATGGCGTCTCACTATCAGACCGCCAGTACCTCACAAACGTCCTGCGAGAAGAAGCCGTCAAGGAACTCCCCGCTGTACAGAATTACACCATCATGACCCGCGAGAACATCCAGCAGATGTTGCCTCCGGGCAAGGCGATCGAAGACTGCGAAGGCAGCTGCCTCGTAGAGACGGGCAAGAACATCGCCGCCGACTATATTTGCCAAGCACGCGTGGGGCGTTTCGGGAAATCGCTCACGCTTTCAGCTGAACTTTACGAGACCGCCGGCAACAAGCTTATCGCAAGTTTCAACGGTCGCGGCGAGAACGTCGAACAACTCCTCGAACTCATCAAGAAGGAATCCCCGGCTTTCTTCAGGAACGTCAAGGGCACATCGGGTTTTGCGGGCTTCGGCGGCATTGGAGCCATCGAAAACGCGGGCGGCTTCAGCTACGGCGGCAAGCAAAGATTCATCGTAGAAATCACCTCGACGCCAGAAGGTGCCGTGCCGACAATCGACGGCAAGGCCATCCCCAAGTGTTTGAGCACGCCCTGCAAGGTGCAAATCGAAGAAGGCAACCACAGATTCGTCGCCTCGCTTGAACGCTACGACGATGCCGAAGTACTCGTAGATATCAAGACAAACAACCAGAAAGTCGATTTCCAGATGATGCCGAACTTCGGCTGGCTGGAAATAAACCCGGTACTCCCAGGAAATGTCGCAAACAAAGGCAAGCTCGCCGTGACGATTGACGGAGTCCGCCAAGACGGGAAAAAATTCGAGCTGGAAGCCGGTGTGCACAAGGTCTTGCTGACGCACCCCTGCTACGACCCAGCAGAATTCAATGTATCCATCGCGAAAAACAAAGTCCAGGTTTTCGACCAGGAATTGAGCCGCGGCAACGGCGGGCTTGAACTCGCCGCAGAACACAATGGCGAGCCGCAATCCGTAGCCTTGTTCATCGACGGCACCGAATCCGGGAGCACTCCGTATTCAGGAACCGTTCCGCTGTGCGCCGATGTAAGACTCAAGGGCGAAGGCTGGACCGACAAGATTATTTTTGAACCCAAGTGGCACGAGGTCGTGCAAGTGACGCACCAACTCGCTTTCACGCCCGATTCCATCGTGAACGTCCAGGATTCGTTACAAGCCATTGCAGATTCCCTCGCGCAAATCCAGGCCGAAGCCGAAGCTCAAGCTCAAGCAACAACCGACACGGTCGCAGCTGTGACCCCGGACAGTGTCAAATTGACCCAAGTCGAAGAAGCCGCAGAGACAACTAACGTAGGCGAAAGCGTTCCCACGAACGTCAACAGCAAACCATCGAAAAAACTACGCTGGATTACACTTGGAGTCAGCGCGGGTGTCGCCGTGACCGGAACGATACTCGCCATCGTCGGGAACAACAAGGCTAAAACAGAAAGCGAAGTCGCTCCAGTCAACCCTAGCGAATATAAAGACCAGCACGACAAGATTCAGAGTGGCCAGACACTCCGCAATGTCGGTCTTGTTTTCGCAATCTTAGGTGCTGCAGGCGTCGGCGTAAGTTTCTTGTTCTAAGGAGAAAGCCATGTTCAATCGAATCCTTAAGTTCAACAAATCTACCGAAATGAAAAAATCACACCTTGCCACTCTTTTATTCGCATCACTCTTGCCCCTCGCCTGCTCCGACTATGTCGGAGATTACGAAAACGAATGGAAGGACCCTTACGGCAACGAAGAAGCATTCAAGGAAATGCTCAACAAGTTTGATTGGCCCTGGTCTCCGACCTGCAATACCGACGATTGGATTTGGTGTACCGTCCAGAAAGGCGAATTCATGAGCCAGACTGAAGACGGAGAAAGCTGGAGCCAGTTTACCGAAGGTTCCGTCAGTCTGTCTTTTGCAGGCAAAGACGACAAAGCATACAACTTCACAACAGACCTCCTGCCCGACGACCCGACCCCGATACTCAGGAGAAATGGCGGCCTTGCGGTTAAACTCGACAAAGCCTCCGGAGATTTCGAAGCGGGCGTTCAAGTCAAGAGTGACAACATCGCCAAATACAGCAAAATCGTCGTGGGCTATGGCAACGAATACGCCGATGCCTATATCAGCCTGCGCTCCGTCAACAAGGAAGGCGAAGTAAAAGGCGAATGGCGCAGAAAATTGAACGTCGGTTCGTTCGAAGTTCTCACCGTCAAATACGAAGACATGGAATACGTTTCCGGCGAGAATAACATTTATTCGTTTATCAAGAACGACGCGAATACCATCGCTTTTGTCATCAACAAGAAAGCATCCGTAGACAAAGGACTTACGATTGTCGCCATCGGATTTGACGGAAGTGCGCTCGCCGAACCGAAATCCAGCGCAAAGTCCACTACGACAAAATCCAGCAGCAGCGTGAAATCAACGACGGCAAAGTCCAGCAGTAGCGTTAAATCCACCACGGCAAAATCCAGTAGCAGTGTAAAATCAACCACCGCGAAATCCAGCAGCAGTACAAAATCCACAGCCGCATCCAGTAGCAGCGTAAAATCAAGCAGCAGCGTTGTAATGCAATTTATCTGGAACGGAAAAGACAAATCGAACGTGATACGAACCGGTTTCGGCAGCGGCTCTCCTTGGGAAGCCCTTCTTGACACAGTAAAGAATGGGACAACATCCATGTTCGCCCCCAAAGAAGGCATTTACGAAGCCTGTAACGGCTTGTGCGGATTCATCAAGTTCGGCCCCCAAAACGCATGGGCTCAAGAATCATTTAAACTGCAACCAAGCCAAGAAAAAAATATAGCCGTTGACGTCTCTGCAATGAAAGGTCTCTGCGTTACATACTCCTCCAACAAAGACGCCGCATTGTACCTTGATGCCAAAGACAAGAACTCGCCTACCATCGGAGCACCCAAAGTGACTTTGCCCCAAGTCAGTGGTAATGACAAGTACTACGTCAAGAACTTCGAATGGAGCGAGTTCGAACAAGGTTCCTGGAAATTGTCTGGCGAAGACGCCGTAAAATCACTCAGTTCCATAGCCATCATTTTTGAAAGTTCGGCGGGAGGCTCGCAGTTCTTCAACATCTACCAAATCGGTAGCTACGGCATGTGCGGAGACGACAAAGACATATCTCCGACCGATATCGATGCAAGTTATTTCTACAACACGGCATTCACATACTCATGGGATTACATGAACCCATCTATAGATTATGGTGAATTTGTAGACCCCCGTGACAATCGAATTTACAAGACCGTCAAAATCGGTAACCAGACCTGGATGGCACAGAACCTCGATTTCGTAGTAGATGATAGTTACTGCTATAACGACACCGGCTCCTACTGCAATAAATACGGCAGCCTTTACACATGGGCCGCCGCGATGGACAGCGTAGGCAAATACACGAATACAAGCAAGGGTTGCGGAAACGGCAAATCCTGCGAAACCTTTGAAACCGTCGTCGGTCTCTGCCCTACCGGATGGCATATGCCAAGCCACGCTGAATGGGACATTCTACTATCAACAGCCGGCGACACAGACAAAGCGACAAAATCACTGATAACGACAATCGGATGGGATGCCCAAGATGGTTCGGACTCCTATGGTTTTTCTGCACTCCCTGCAGGTTACAGGACCAGCGGAGCTGATTTCGACGGCATAGGAACCCTTGCGGACTTCTGGAGTTCGACTGCCGACGGTGACGAAGGCACATACATTGTAAGCCTAGTTCCAGGCCAACGCCCTAAATTAGGAGCCAACTTCGACAGAAACAACGCATTCTCCGTTCGTTGCGTCAAGACTGAGCCCCTCCCCACCGACATATCCGACGAAGACCTTATCTGGTATGGCGGTACAAGGCTCATAAACGATTCTGCAACCACCTGCCTGAAAAACAAACTCCTTAAAGAAAACGTTTGGATGAATGCGGATAAATACATAACATTCGGCGCATCCACCTATTCTCCCCAACTCCTCGCCAGCTGCAAGGGCGGTATTTGCGGCAAAGCAGGGAAAATCCCCGAAGACGCTTATCCGGGATTCGGTTTCATGGTCAATACCGATTCCACATTCGAAAAATGGGGTGGCGTCTGCGTAACATACACAGCCAGCAAGGACAGCATTATGATGTACCTCGGCACCGGCGGAGGCGCAGACTCGGCTTATTCCCACAGCATCAAATGGAACTTCTATCATGTATATCTGCCTATGGCCGAAGAACCGACAACCAGATGCTATGCATTGCCAGAGTTCGCACAAGCTGATTGGGGGCCACAGGTAAAATTCGATCTTTACCTGCCACAAGTCCGCGAAGTGAGTTTCCAGTTAAAGAGCAATGTCAGCAACTCCACATTCAACATTATCGCAGTCGGTTCGTACAAAGCAGGCTATACTGCTTATGATGAATTCATGCAAGACGAAGCGAACAGAACAAAGGCCAAGGATTTCCTGAATCCAGATATCGAATACGGAGAATTAATAGACCCACGAGACGGCCAAGTTTACAAGACCGTTGAATTTGGTCTCCAGACATGGATGGCACAGAACTTGAATTACGAAAAAGATGGAAGCGAATGCTACGACTCCAAGCAAGCCAAATGCGATATGTACGGAAGACTTTACACATGGGATGACGCACAGAATATCTGCCCAGAAGGTTGGCGATTGCCTGAGACGAAGGATTTCCACAATCTTTTCAACGAAACATCCAATGGCGCCAATGACGCTAAAAAGTACAAGTCGAAAGCCGGTTGGACAAGTGATTACAACGGCACAGACAATTTTGGATTTACAGTGCTGCCAGCAGGCATCAAAAACGAATCTGACGAATATAAATTCGAAACTCTTGGAGCACAATTCCAAACATCTACAGTTGATAATCTCAATGGGCCGTGCTATGCAAGTATTCATGCAAACGAAAAACCTTATGGAGGACTTTGCGGAAAGAACGTTGACAAGACAATGCGCTCCGTCCGCTGCGTAAAGGAATACAATCCCCTGGAATACTTAAATCCGAATATAACCTATGGCGAATTCACAGACAAACGAGATGACAAAGTTTACAAGACCATCGAAATCGGCAACCAGACTTGGTTGGCGCAGAACTTGAATTACAATAAAGAAAGATGGTGCTATAACGGAGACTCCGCGCTTTGCGACCTGTTCGGAGGATTGTATTCTTGGTCAGCAGCCAAAGAAGCCTGTCCTGAAAATTGGCATTTGCCGACCAAGGCTGAATTCGAGACGCTCATTAAATACATAAGCGGAGACGAAGGCTACGCTGCTGCTGTTAAAAAATTGAAGGCCATCAGCGGCTGGACAAAAAACAATAACGGGACAGACGACTACGGATTCTCAGCAATAGGCGCAGGCTACAGATCCCCAGATAACAAAGAAACCGCGACTGTGGCGGCAACCCTAGTCACAGATTTCTGGTCCATTACTGAGAAAAATGAAGATGACGCTTATTTATTGACATTAGACAACAATCCAGACATCCAATCGATATTGATAGCTCAAACAAAACAATTTGGATTCTCAGTCCGCTGTGTATCAGGAGATAACATACCAAACACATCCGCTACAGATTTCTTGAACCCTAAAAAAACTTATGATGAATTTACAGATACTCGAGACAATCAAGTTTACAAGACCATAAAAATAGGGCATCAAGAATGGATGGCTCAAAACCTGAATTACGAAACCACAAGCAGCGCTTGCTACGATGACAAGGACTACAACTGCAATACCTATGGAAGACTTTATAAGTGGACTGATGCACAGAACGTTTGCCCGGAAGGTTGGCACTTGCCAAAATGGGAAGAATATCAAACACTTGTCGAAGCTGTAGGAGGAAAAGAAACCGCCGGGAAAAAGCTAAAAGCCGCAAACGATTGGGTTGAAGATTACAATACCGGAGACAATGAGTCTGGATTCACAATTTTACCAGCAGGCTACAAAGAGACACATGAATATAAATGGCTGAATTTTGGAGCATTCTTCCAAACTTCTTCTGTAAACGACGTCAACGGACCATGTTATGCTGAAATTTTTGAAAACGGCAATTTTGAAAGTGGACTTTGTTCTAAAACCGATGAAATGCGTTCCGTCCGCTGCGTGAAAGATTACAAATCATGGGATTTTCTGAATCCAAATATTGAATATGGCGAATTTACAGACACCCGAGATGACCGAGTTTACAAAACCGTTGAAATAGGGAACCAAACCTGGATGGCCGAGAATTTGAACTTCAAGACAGACAATAGCTACTGCTATGATGACAACACCGCGAACTGCAATGCCTATGGAAGACTCTATACGTGGGAAGATGCCCAGAACGCTTGTCCGACGGGGTGGAAACTGCCGGACTATGCGGACGGAAGGGCTTTGCTTGAATACATAACAGGAGAACCTTATGATGGTATAACAACCATTTCGAAAAAATTAAAATCTTCAACAAGCTGGTGTTTTGGTTGTAATGGGAGCGATGATTATGGTTTTTCAGCATTACCTACTTATGGTTATGCAGGGAATTTCGCTCACTTTATAACTTCAGAAAAAGTAGGCTGTAAAATTTCTGATGATGAAACCATTAGCACATGTGGAGGAATAATAACTATATATGATAATGAGTATGCGGTTCTTGGAAATATGGGCGATATCGCCAATACAAACGAAGCTTACTCCGTCCGCTGCATAAAGGAATAACCTTTACCCATCAAAAACACAGCAAAGCCCGGTTCACAACGAACTGGGCTTTATATTAAATTACCAATCCTCCTAACGATTTCCATAACTGTAAAACCAACCATAAACTCGCTAACCCACACCAAAATCCGAAGATATAAACCACACCTTTTTTTCACAAATAGAATTACTATAGTTAACCAAAGGGCTATAGATAGTAATGCCGCTCCAAAAAAGACAAGCATTGGACTGGACGGGAATATTATTAGGAAAATCTTTGCAAGCCAAATATTCAAAAAGACAACATTAGGCAAAATAAAAAGGACATACACCAAAATTTTCGGAATTTCCTTAAGCACTAATGCCAAAGTAATCCTTTTTTTCGGCTTTGCCTCTATTAACCGTTCTTTAAAATTTTCAGTAAGGGATATTGAGGATTTCTCATTTTTTATTCTCTCCAAACTTTCATGTAAAATCTCCCTGTTTTTTTCACGTAGTTCTTGAAGGCTAACCTGTTCCGCTTTTTCTTCAGCCTTCAAACGTTCCATAGCAGCAGCATGGTCCGGATTCGGAGCATCGCACCAAAGGCAGCGAGGCATATCGTCTTCGTACTTTTCACCACATTTCGGACAAATCATTTTAGCGGATTCCTTTCGGGGAATAAGATACAAAAAACTACAAGCAGAATCTCTTAAACCACATTTGGAATACAGGATCACTGATGAACAAACCCGATTCCCGCATTTCTATCAAATCGCGATCAATGAGAATTTTCTTTACTTTAGTAATATTTGATTTTGTTCCCAAGCGAAATTCTTCCATAACATTCTTTGATGTAAATTCCCCATGAATTCCACTTGCTAGAGCTCGAAGCATATTCATCTGATAGCTCGTCAATCCCTCCGTCTGCTGCATAAACAAAGCCGCATTTTGAGAAATAAGCTCCGTAACAGCGATATCTACAATTTTAGAAGTTACTTCCTTTTCTGTTTTTAGCATCACAAGCCACGCCAGTTGCTGTACATAAGAGGAATATCCTTCAACTTCATTACATATACGAGCCGCTAATTCTTCATTAATGACAAGCCCTTGCTGTTTAAACTTTTTACAAATAAACGGCACCCATTTCTTTACTGGAATAACGCCAAGATAGATAGCATCACCAAACTGAAAAAAAGGCATGCTTTTATTCTGAAAGATGTTGGTCATTAAATGTTTTTTGCTACCAAATAAGCAGTAAGAAACATTTTGCTGCAACTGCCACACGCTACGAAGTCTTTTTTGAACAGTCACAGAATCAGGAAATTCACCTATTTGTTGGAATTCATCTATGCAAACAACAATATGCTTTTCTTGTTTTTTTGCAATAATTTCAGCCAATTGCAAAATCTGTTCGGGTGCATATTCCTTTGGCGTAATCCCTAACGAAACGGAAAAATCCGCTGTAGGGTCTGGACTAAGGGTAATTCTTGGAGATACACGTCCAAGAAAAGTCTTGACATTTTGCAAGAACAAATCCAGTTTAGACGAAGTCTGCTGAAGTACTGCAGCCGCAAGTTTATTATAGAAGTCGTATTCACTACGACAATCAAAAATATCGAGGTAAACAACAGATACCTTTTTCTTATTGACCAAATTTTTGACATGACGAACCAAGGACGTCTTGCCAATCCGTCGGTTCGAAATAAGCAAGGTATTAACGCCATGCTCAAAATTAGCCTTAAGCCTTTTTGTTTCCTCTTCACGATCCGTAAAGTTATCTCCCTCTACGGAGGCTCCATATATAAAAGCATCTGCCATAGTAAACCTCTAGCTATAATATATATAATTTTTTAAAAGTTCACCACTTAGTGTACCAAATAGTACACCATTCGGTGGTCCACCGATCGGTGTACCAAATAAAGCCACAAAAAAAAACATCCCGACTTTTTCAGCCGGGACGTTTTTAAGGTGATCCCGGAACAGAGTCCGGGATGACATGTATCATTATCCAATCAGAGCGAATGCCGGGTGGACGCTAATCACGAGGAGCGCGATAGCGGCGACGGCCACAGCAAAGCGGAGCAGATAGACGTAAGCGACGCTCACCTTGCAGCTATGTCCGCAGCAAGAGCTTTCCTTAGCCGGGGCAAAGAGCACGCAAGCAATGCGGAGGTAATAGACGGCAGCCACCAAGGAAAGGCCAAAGCCAGCAATGGCAAGCCAGCCGAGACCTGCGTTGAATGCTTCGGTGAACAGCGTGAACTTGGCGAGGAACCCAGCAACCGGCGGAAGGCCGGCGAGCGAAGCAAGGCACACGGCAACGCCAAGAGCCACGAACGGGCGGCGGCGACCAGCACCCTGGAGGTCTTCGAGATTTTCCTTGCAATCATCCATGCCCGACATGTAGGCAATACCCGTCAAGGCGCCCGCAGAAGCAATGGCGTAGGTGACGAGGAAGTAGAACATCGGACCCATCTGGATTTCGCCCTTGCCGAGATAATTCGGGAGCAAGAGACCAATCACGATAAAGCCTGCATTCATCACGGCGGAGAACGCCAAGATGCGACGCACGGACTTCTGGGCAAGACCGCTGAACGCGCCAATCACCATCGAAAGGAGCGCAACGACCACAATCACATAGAAGAGCGGCTTGGACGGATTTGCAACAGTCACCTTTTCAGCGAGGTTCCAAACGGCTTCGGCACCGGAGCGCGTCACGAGAACGCTCACCCAGACTGTTCCGAGAGCAGCAAGTGCGCCAACCTTCACGACTGCGGCCATAAAGCCCGTCACGGCCACAGAGGCGCCCGTATAGACATCGGCCACCCAGAAATGGAGCGGAGCGGCACCGGCCTTGAAGAGGAGACCCGCAATCACAAAGAGCATGCCAATGCCGTAAATCGGCATACGGCCGTCAAGCACCTGACCGCAGAAATGCGTCGAGCCCGTAGCACCGTAAATCAGCGAAACACCGTAGAGGAAGATGGCGCTGAAAATCGCACCCGAGACAAAGTACTTGAACACGCCTTCATTCGCGTTGATATCCTTGCGGCGGATGCCCACGAGAGCGTAAATCGGGAAGCTCGTGAGTTCCATCGCGATGAACAATGCGACAAAGTCAATCGCCTGCGTCATGAGCAAGGCACCGCTTGTGGCAAACATCATGAGGCCATAAGCTTCGCCGCCCTTGAACTTTTCACGACCGAGCGTCCACTGGAGCCCGGCAATGCCGAGGAAACCGCACAGGAGAATCGCCACGCAGAGCACGCGACGCACAGGGTCCATAGCGTAAAGACCCAAGAGAGTTTCCGTCTTGGCATAGTACAAAGCCACAACGCCCAAAGAGATAAAGAACGCAGAAACCCACGGAAGCACCTTGTGCTTGTTTTCGTCACTAAAGAACGGTTCGGCAGCAAGAGCCACCATGCCGCCCAAAACGACACAGATAACCGGCAAGAGATAGATAATGTTATTCATCATCGGAAGCCCCCTTCACAGTATTTTCATTGACTTCATCTGCCCCGGAACTATTTTCAGCCTTCATCTGGGCGATGATGGAAGCGCGTTCATCGTCCTTGAAGCCTGCAGCAGCGAGAGTGGAATCCAACTGGTGGATTTCCTCTTCGGTCATCGGAGCGTTGCCTTGATTGATAGAGGCTTCGCTCAACACCTGAGCGGCAGCGGGATCTTCAATCTCTTCACCCTGGTTCAAAGAATCCGTCACGAAAGCCGGATGGAAACCGAACACGAGGAGAAGCGCAAGCATAACGCCAATCGAAACTCCTTCGAGCGGAGACGTGCGACGGCCTTCTTCATATTCGCGGGCAGCCTTCCCGAAGATGACCTTCTGGATAAAGCGCAACATGTAAGCAGCGGAGAGAATCAAGGTAAAGCCAGCCACGAGAGCCGGGAGCGGACCCATGTCCCACAAGGAGAGGAGCACGGAGAATTCACCGACGAACCCTGCCGTACCAGGAACGGCGAGAGCCATAACGCCAGCAAAACCAAACAGCGTACTGAACACCGGATTCTTGGAAGAAAGACCGCCAAGCTGGTCGAGTTCGCGAGTACCTGTCATGCGTTCGGCAATACCCATCAAAATGAACAGAGCACCGGCAGAAATACCGTGAGCAACGAGCAATACGAGCACCGCCGGGAACATCGCCTCGGAACCGCTAAACACGGCAGCCACGGCGAGACCCAAATGGCCCATGGAGCTAAACGCAAGGAGTTTCTTGCCGTCCGTTGCGCGGAGAGCCATGAGTGCGCCATAGACCGCCGTAAAGAGGCCAAGCCACATCATGCAAGAAATCGCGCTCATCGAAAGCGGGAAAATCGGAAGCACCCAGACGATAAAACCAAACACGCCAGCCTTGCTCATCGCACCCGTGAGGATTGCAGAAAGCGGAGCCGGAGCTTCGGCGTAAGTAATCGCCTGCCAACCGTGGAACGGGAAAATCGGTGTCTTCACGAGGAAGGCGAGCAAGAAGCAAACGAGAAGCGTTGTCTGCGTGCCTTCCGGGAGGCTCTGGAGAGCAATCGCGAGCGATATGAGCATCGAGTTGTCCGCAATCGTCAAGAGATACCACAACGCGACCATCATCGGGGCAGAACCGACCAACGTGTAAATCGCAAACGTCATCGCGGCCTTCATTCTGTCCTTGCCACCGAAACCGGCAATCAAGATTGCAGCCGGAATGACCATGGCCTCGAAGAAGAAGAAGAACAGCACGGCATCGGCAGCGAGGAAGGTGCCGTTCATGGCGCCCATCAACGAGAAAATGCCAATTGCGAAATTGCGATAGCTCCTGGTTGTAATTCCACGAGCCGAAATCAAAGCCACAAGGGAAAGACCGCAAGAAAGGAACACCATCCAGGAGGCAAGTCCATGGCTATACAAGTAATAGTAAACCGGACCCTTGCAACCAGGAATCTGGAACCATTCAATCGCATCCGTTGCAACGTTTCCGCCAGCAATAAGAGCGACGGACATGGCCGCAAAGATAATGCCCATCAAAATGGCCAAGCGGGAAGAAGACTTCGGATCATCCTTAGACGTCATCACCATGAGGATGGCGGCAACGAACGGGGCGAGGACAAGGAGATGTAATAGCATTAGAAAGTACCTCCAGTCAAAAGAACAATGGCCACAAGCGCAATCAGGCCCAAGATGCTAAGAGCAATCTGGAGTCGAACCTTACGCACTTGGAAGGTCGCGGCACCATCGCCGAGAATCGTAGCGATTGCACCAATCGTCCACTGGGCAGCACCGAGAATCTTATCCACGACCACATCGCAAATCCATGCGAGCACGTTGACCGGAATGATTCCCACGTACTTGTGGAGAGAATCGAACAGGAACGTCCACGTAGCCTTGCCGCCTTCAGGAGCAGAAGAACCCTTGGCCGCCGGGATGCGGGCGTTAGCGTAAATCTTGTAAGCTATGTACATACCGAGAAGCGCGGCAATCGTTCCGAGACCCGCGAAAATCATCGGGTTCAGATGAGCCGTGACAGCCGGAGCATTGTAAGCCTGAGCGGCACCGACAACCGGAGCGAGCGTTTCGGCAAAGAACTTGATACCGATGGAATCGGCCCAGAGGTAACCGGCAAACACCGCACCGAAAGCGAGAATCACCATCGGGATGAGCATGACTGCCGGAGCTTCGTGAATGTGTTCTTCGCTTTCCTTGGAACCGCGGTAGTTACCGAAGAACGTGAGGATAATGAGGCGACCCATATAGACTGCGGTAATCACAGCCGTAGCAAGGCCCACCGCATAGACGACACCGTTCAGCGGGATATTCGGGACTTCAGTACCGAAGATGGTGAAGCCCGGAATGTACATCGTGCAGTTCATGAACAAGCGTTCGAGAATCAAGTCCTTGGACCAGAAACCGGCAAAGCCCGGGAAACCGACAATTGCGAGGAACGCGAAAATCATCACGCAGGCGGTCACCGGAGTTTTCTTGAGGAGGCCACCCATCTTGCGCATGTCCTGTTCGCCGGCGAGAGCGTGAATCACGGCACCGGCACCGAGGAAGAGCGCCGCCTTGAAGAAGGCGTGCGTAAACACATGGAAGATAGAAGCGTCAAAGGCGCAAACACCCGAAGCCATGAACATGTAGCCAAGCTGGCTGATGGTCGAGTAGGCAAGCACCTTCTTGATGTCGTTCTGGAAGAGCCCGGCGACTGCAGCCCAGAAAGCAGTGAGCATGCCGATGACCACGATAATGTCGAGCACGACCGGGAGGAGGGCGAACATGCTGCCGAGACGGGCAAGCAAATAGACGCCGGAAGTCACCATCGTCGCGGCATGAATCAAGGCAGAAACCGGAGTCGGGCCCGCCATGGCATCCGGGAGCCATGTAAGGAGCGGAATCTGAGCGGACTTACCCGTGCAGCCGATAAAGAAGAGTACGCCAGCCACCGAGAGAATCGGGATGACAACTTCCAAATGGTTGCCGTTGATAATCATCTGCACAAAGTTCACAAGCGCATCGTAATTGAGGATAGCGGAACCGCCAATCGTGACAAGGCAAAGCATACCGAGCAAGAAGCCGATATCGCCCACGCGGTTCACGATGAAGGCCTTGTTTGCGGCCTGACAGTTCTTGAGATCCTTGTTCCAGAAACCGATGAGGAGGTAAGAGCAAAGGCCCACGCCTTCCCAACCGAGGAACGTGAGGAGCAAGTTGTCCGAGAGCACGAGCACAACCATGCTGAACAAGAAGAGGTTGATGTAGGCGAAGTAACGGGCAAAGCCGCGGTCGCCGTGCATGTAACCGATCGAGTAAAGCGTGATGAGCGTACCAATGCCAGTCACGAACAGGAGCATGATGCGGGAAAGACCATCGAAGAGGAATCCGATATCCACGCGGAACATCGGAATGTCAATCCAGTTGCAGACCGTTTCGCGAATGCCGGCATCCGGCATGTTGAACGCGAGAAGTGCGACACCCGCAAAGGAGAGCGCCGGGAAGAGGACCGCGAGGGTTCCAACGAAACCTTCAGCAGGGCCCTTCTTGCTGCCCGAAGAAATGATGGCAATCGCACCGAGGATAATGCATCCCAACAGCGGGAAGAGAGGTATGAGTCCAAGAGAAATCATTGCTTACTACCCCTTCATGTTAGAATACGTGTCGGCGTCAACGCTGTCACGGTTGCGGAAAATGAGGATGACCATGGCAAGGCCGACGCAAGCTTCGGCAGCGGCGACCGCGATGGAGAACAGCGGAACCACCTGCCCCACAATGCTTGCATCCGCAGGCAGAGTCTTTGCAAAGCCCACGAAGGAGAGGTTCACGGCGTTCAGGGCAAGTTCAACGCCCATCAGCACAAAGAACACATTGCGGCGGGAAACCGCGACGATAAGGCCGATGGCAAAGATGACCAGGGCCAAAATCTGAACGTATATAGCTTGGAGTTCCATTAGTGATTATCCTCCGTTTTTTCGGAATCCACGGAACCCAGGCGCTTCTTGGCGAGAAGCACTGCGGCACCCATGGCAGAAAGCAGAAGAACGCCGAGGACTTCGAAAAGCACGAAGTAACCCGGGCCCGTCTGAGCTACATCAAAGAGAGTCTTGGAAGTGATTGCCACAGAGCCGCGGATCGTCGCTGCGTCAAACGCAATCGGAGAGCGGACAAGGGCAAAGCCCACGAGACCGGCAAGCACGATGACGGCCGGAATCACGAAGAGCGAAACCTTGTCGAACATCGGGGTCTTGGAGTCACGAGCGCCGTTCAGCACCATGATCACGAACGTGAGGAGCATCATGATGGCACCGGCATAGACCATAATCTGCACGACGCCGAGGAACGGGCTTCCGAGAAGGCCGTAAATACCGGCAAGCGACACCATCGAGGCGACCAGCGAAAGGGCGCCATAGAGCGGATGCCTGGAGAGGAGCACGCAAACGGCACTGCCGACTGCGATAATCGAGAGGACAATGAAATAAATCAATGCGAGCATTATTTTACCTCCATGCCCCAGACCTTGCGGGCCTCGGCATTCTTTGTACCGCCCGGAGCCATCTGGCTCTGTTCGTCATCCGGGTAATCCTTCGGAT
>JAEEGH010005566.1_pt1 | contig 31534 bp, 32 predicted proteins | sample 9134181 | NCBI WGS metagenome assembly JAEEGH01 (sample SAMN16246544, study PRJNA631951) | gut metagenome | biome: gut microbiome; feature: rumen; material: DP-attached | host: Bos | place: Iran: Karaj | collected 2018-10
CCCAGTCTTCTAAGACTTCAGGATAAAGGTCAAAAACCTGCTGCTTCTCTTCTTTACTAAATGCGTCAACCCAGTTTGAATACTCCATAACAGAAGCATTGCGACCAGCACTCTCAACTAACTGAACGTGAGTTGGATCATCCTCAAACCAGATGTAACCCTTTGATCTAATAATTTCATGAGGAAAATTCTGCTCTAAAAAGCCCATGAACTTTTCTCTAACAAAAGGTCGTTTTTCTTCAAAAACAAAGGAGTCAATTCCGTATTCATCCTGCTCACTTTTCTTACCCTCCGCACTCTCCTTAAGAGCTCTTTGAATTGCAGAAGAATTCATAGCCTTCTCATAATCAAAGCTAGCTCCATTAAGGATTCTATCGTAGTTTACCTTACCAAAAATACTCTCAATAATCTCTGCCTCAGGCTGTAACTTCTTAATTAGATTCTTAACCTCAAGCAAGGCCTCAGAACTAACTAAGTCGCATTTATTCAAAACTATACAGTTACAAAATTCAATCTGGTCCATAACTAGATTTATAATGTCAGGGTCATCCTCAGTGTTGTCGTCATCTAGATCTACGTTGTCGTCAATGCGAAGTTTGAGGTTTGAACTAGCTTTCTTATTGGCCTCTGTCACATTTTCCTTAAGCTGCTCCTGAATGTCGAAGAGGAATTCCTTATTGATTCTGTCTGCATCCACAAGAGTGATGATTCTTGAAAGGAAGAAGTTGGCCTTCTTGTTAGTCTCTTCGTAAGCTAGGAAAGACTGAGCGATATTAGCGGGCTCACTGATTCCAGAAGCTTCAACAAAGATGGCATCAAGGTCCTTAATCTTTGCAAGGTTTTCAATCTCCACCATAAACTCATCGCGAAGTGTACAGCAAATGCAACCGTTACTAAGCTCAATCATCTTTGTGTCCATTTTTTTCATAGTCTCGTTCTTAATAAGCTTAGCGTCGATGTTGACCTTACCCATGTCGTTAACAACAAGGGCGATTTTTCTATTCTCAAAGGCAAGTAAGTTGTTTAAAAATGTAGTCTTGCCGGAACCTAAATAACCAGTAATAAGCACTACTGGTATCCTTTTCTTACTAAATAAACTCATTACTTTGTCTCCTTGTGAATAGTGTACTTCTTAAGTCTTTTACAATACTTTCTTACTTCCATTCGCTCTGGATGAAGTCTTTTATTCTTTGTTGTTGTGTAATTTCTGTCGCCGCATTCTGTGCAGGCAAGTATGATCTTTATACGCTGTGATGCCATAATATCCTCCTATATGATAGCCGTTATTAGATAAATTCTATGAATTGGCAAATTTGCAAGTCATTTGCAATTTGCAATTCAATTGCATATTATAGCACCATAAAAAATGTTGTCAATAACTTTTGCGAATTATTTGCATTTTTATTTAAGGATTAAAACTCTACCTTAAAGCCCTTTTCCCCTTCCACTAAATCCAATCTTTCCTTAGACATGGAGTAAATTCGAATAACTCTATCGGTTCTTAACTCCTCCACAAACTGATCAATTGTCTCTTCTGGACCTTGAACCTCTAGGCTAACAGAGCCGTCATATTCATTTTTTACAAAGCCAGTTAATTTGTAGGCCTGGGCTAAAAGGCTGGCTTTATATCTAAATCCTACACTTTGTACTCTTCCTGTAAAAAAATAATAATATCTGACCATCTCGTCCATAAAAACTCCCCCTAGTAAATTTTTTTCAAATCTATAAGCAGTCCAAAAATATACACTTTCTATGCATATATAGGAAAATTATTTAATTCGCATACCTATATTTATACTAGCATTTTAGTCAATAATTGTATATATTGTAATAATTATTTTTTGTAAAAATATATCACTAGAGGGAAAAAAGCTGGCGCCAGTTAGTGTTTATCCGTATATAAAGCTGGCGCCAAGGCTTATAAGTCATTATAAATTTATCTTAAGCGGACTTTACCTTGCTAGATTTCTGTCCATCTTCTGCTATCTGTCCTTCTGTCTCCCTTAGCAACTTTGCTGCCGCAACTAAGTTTCTTAAGCTCTCAACGGTCTCCTTCTCGCCTCTTGTCTTAAGGCCGCAGTCAGGGTTCACCCAAAGCTTCTTACTATCAAGCTTAGATAACATTTTCTTTAAAGCATTAAAAATCTCATCAGTAGATGGCACACGAGGGCTGTGAATGTCGTAAACTCCAGGGCCTACGGCAGTCTTAAAGTTGTTCTTTCGTAAGGCATCCAAAATCACAAGATCAGAACGAGAAGCCTCAAAGCTAATAACGTCTGCATCCATGGCATCAATGGCAGGAATGATGTCATTAAACTCGCTATAGCACATGTGAGTGTGAATCTGAGTTTCCGGCTTCACGCCGCTAGTCACAAGCCTGAAGCTCTTAATTGCCCAGTCAAGATACTCGCTATACCAATCGGATTTACGAAGTGGAAGCTTTTCGCGAAGGGCCGCCTCATCAATCTGAATAATCTTAAGACCCGCCGCCTCAAGGTCTAAAACCTCGTCACGAATAGCGAGGGCAAGCTGATTAGTCATCTCCTCCTTTGTAATGTCTTCGCGAGGGAAAGACCAGTTAAGAATAGTCACAGGACCTGTAAGCATGCCCTTTACCTCTCTATTAGTGAGGGAATTTGAGTAGCTTGACCAATCCACAGTGATAGCCTCTTTTCTGCTTACGTCACCCCAGATAATTGGTGGCTTCACGCAGCGGCTACCATAGGACTGAACCCATGCATTTTTTGTGAAAATGTATCCATCTAGGTGCTCACCAAAATACTCCACCATGTCGTTTCTTTCAAACTCACCATGGACAAGTACGTCTAGGTCTAATTCTTCCTGAAGCTTTATGCAGTCCTTAATCTTTTCCTTGATGAAATTCTTGTATGTCTCTTCGTTTATAAGACCCTGTCTGTAAAGCTTTCTATTCTCTCTTACATCCTTAGTCTGTGGGAAAGAACCAATTGTTGTAGTTGGAAAATCCGGTAAGTTAAGGACTTCTCTTTGAATCTTAGCACGCTCATTAAACTCAGGGAGTCTAGTAAAATCCTCTTCCTTAATATTTGCTAGACGTTCCTTTACCTTAGGATTTACGCTGTTTACGCGGCCGTTAAAGAGACTTTGGTTGTAGATGTAGATGTCTTTTTTATTCAAAGCGGAGTTTAGATCTGTAAGTGCTAAATCTAAAACAGTATTCTCTTTAAGCACTAATTCTGAAAGATTCTTTAGCTCGGCTAACTCCTTTAACTTTTCATAAGCAAAGGCAAAATGTCTCTTATATTCAAAAGCTAAATCTGTTTCTGATTCAAGTGTCAAAGGTACATGAAGCATTGAACAGCTTGTGTTAATTACAATTTCGGCCTCTGTGATTTTTAGTAAATTAGTGATTAGTTCTAGGCTTATTTTGTAATTATTCTTCCAGATATTCTTGCCATTTACAATACCAGCAAAGAGTGTCTTATTCTTTGGAAAGCCATAGTTTTTAACATAGTCAAAAGTCTTAACTCCCTCCACAAAATCAAGGCCGTAGGCATCAAAATCATACTTTAATAAATCCACATAGATATCTCTCACATCCCCAAAATATGTTTGGAGAAGTACTTTTAAATTATCCTTGTTAGCTAAAATCCTAGTGTAAATATTTTCAAAAAGATCTTTATCTTCTGATGTTAGGTCAGCTACAAGGGCTGGTTCTTCAAGGGAAAGATAGCTAATGTCCTGGCCCTTTAGCTCCTCAATTAAATCAAGATATGCCTTAAGCACTGGCTCGTAAAAGCTTTCAAGTCCTTTCTTTCCTGTAAATCTAACTAGCTTAAAAAATGTATAAGGACCAATAAGATTTAGTTTTGGAGTAATTCCAAGACTATTTGCAAAGTGAATTTCTTCAAGATACTTTTCACTATCAAGACTGATACAAGTGTCATCCTCAATTTCAGCAACAATATAATGATAATTTGTATTAAACCACTTCTTCATGGCAAGTGCCTTAACACTTCTAGTCTCATCTTCAAAGCCTCTTGCCATAGCAAAATATGTGTCTATTTTATTCAAAGATAATTCCTTAAATTTTTTAGGAATTACATTAAAGCTGAAAGCTAAATCAAGGAAATTATCATAAAAAGAAAAATCATTTACGGAAATATAATCAATTCCTGTCGCTTTTTGACAAAGAAGATTTTCTTTTCTAATCTCTTTTGCTGTGTTAATTAACTCCTCTTTTGAGATTTCCTTTCTGAAATATTTTTCTGTTGCAAATTTTAACTCTCTATTCTTTCCAATTCTTGGGAAACCTATAACTGAACTCTTCATAAATTATCTCCTTTTAAATGTTTCTTTAAAGCTTTGCAAATCTTTATTATAAGAGGAGTATAATATCTAAAAAGCTTTAGGTAAAATACAAAAAAGAAAGGGTTTGTCATAAATTTAATTTATGACAAGCCCTTTTATTAGGTATTATATCTATTTCTTATCATGAGATATAATTTTTATTTATTATTGTAAATTACAGATAATTAGCACATTTTCAAAGAAAATCTTAGGCATCCTTTGAATGTCTTTCACCAACTTTTTAAGAATTCCTTAACATCTTCGCAAAATTCTCTTGGATTGGCATAATGAACATCATGACCACAATCCTTTATAATATACATTTTTTTCAATGGTGAATTAACTGCTTCATAATATTTAGAAACACTATCTAGCGGACAAACAAAGTCCTGCTCTCCAGAAATAAAGCACACAGGCATTGAATAATCCAGTCTATCATAGGCATTAAAAGCCAAGGTATATTCAAAAAGTTCATGATTTAACAAGACATATTTTTGTGTATCAGTCATCTGCTTCATAAACCATTTTAAATCTAATATTCCTGCAGAAGGTGAAAAAAGTGCTCGTCCAAACTGGTCTGCTTTTTTAGTTACAGGATGATATTTATCACTTTCCTGTCTTAGGGCAATTAATGACATAATTCCCGGTTTCTTACAATAATTTTCATAAGCTTTTTCAAGGTCTTTTGTATCCATATTAGATTCTTTAGCCTTTTTTAATGCATCTTCATAACTATAAAGATCTCCATCTTCTATAGAAATAAACTGGCCAACGCCAATGTATGCCTTTACTAAATCCTCATGGCTATTAGCATAAACACTGCCAAGAACTGTGCCGTAAGAATGTCCCATAATTATTACACTATCCTGATTTAATTTATCACATACATATTTTACTAATGCATCTAAATCCTCTAAGGACTGACTAAAAGTTACAGTCTTATTTAATGGGTCAGCCTTGGCATTTTTATAATAAGTTCTGCCACAACCTCTCTGATCCCAAGAAACAACAGTATATTCATCAGTAAGATAATCTGTAAAGCAGTAATTCATGTAGCTATCAGCGCCTCCTGGACCACCATGAAGATAGATAATTACTGGATTATTTCTATTTTCTCCCTTAATTGTTACAAATTGCTTTTGTCCATTTAATTCAATATAAGATGATTCGTTTACCCCATGCTTATACATGCTTTTGTGATGCAAATAGTTGCAAGCCCTCATCACTATAACAAATAAAATTCCAAGTATTATAAATGCAGCAATAAGAATTGCAACTATTTTTAGTATTTTTTTAACTGTCTTCATCTTTTTTATTTCCTTAGTTCAATATTCTTTATAGCTTGCTCTTGTAATTTCTCATTTCTTTAATTATCAATCTAATTATATAAGTTCAAGAAATGCCTTTAAGGTCTGGTTTGTGTTCTCCTTTAGATAACAAGCTGCGATGCAGTATTTATGGCTACTGCCATCTATCGGAATCATCCTTATGGAATCTCCAAAGTCAGATAGACTCTGGCTTTCCGGTGCAAATCCAATAAAACCATCTGTGATAATTGAAAGCATCTCTGACTCAATGTCATCCACAGTCTTCTCTATAACTGGCTTAAAGCCATCTTCCTTCACTCTCTCAAGCATCTTATCATAAAGATTTCCAATGACATCTTTGCTTAGCATAATTAGTGGGTACTTGTAGAGTTCCTCGGTTGTGATTACATTTTTATCAAACAAATCATGGCCCTTTCCCACCACAGCCATGTAGCGGCCTTCTTTTAGAACCTTGAATTTCGTGTTCTTGTTGTCAATAAATTCTGTTGAAAATGAAACCACCAAATCGCAAAGTTCCTTTGTAATGTACTCATCCGCTTCCTTTAAGGTGATACGGTTTAGCTTTAGTTCCGAATCTGGATAGCTTTCCTTAAATCTTGAGACAATAGGAAGCAATGCCTGAATATCCACCGGCGAAGAGTAGGCAATGCGAAGGGCTGGCATACTTTCTGTCTTGATTCGGTCCATTCGCTCAAGCATGTACTCGTACTGTTTATATAAAATCTTGCTCTCCTCATAGAGGCTTGTGCCTGCCGCTGTGGGCTTTATAGGAGTTTGGCTTCTATCAAAAAGTGATAGACCAAACTGCTTTTCAAGGGAGCTTATAAACTGGCTTAGGGCCGCTTGGGATATGAAATTTTTCTTAGCTGTCTCGGTAAAATTTTTACACTCGTACAAATCGATGTAATACTTTAACTTATCTATATGCATAAAATCACCGCTTTTCCTGAATTTAAAAGAAGTCCTGCATGACTTCAACTGCCTTTACATTCCAAAGAAATACTGTGAAAAACTATTTGTCATAAAAATAGAAATGAAAATCAAAGCTAATAAAATCAAGAGAACAATTCTTTTAGTATTATCTTTTATAGGACTATTTACATAAATCTTATTTCTATTAATTATATTATATATAACATTGATAACGATAACACAAAAAGCAGCTATCATAATGCTATAATAAATGCTTTCATAAAGGGCAAATGCTTTATAAGCCCCAATTGGAATGTAATCGTCTATAAATGCATATAGAAATAAATATCCTGACAAAGCATAAATTAAAATTGCAATCCTAGCAATTGGATGAGGCGACTTATAGCGACGCAACTCCGCCTCAGAAATCTCGCAAGAATCAGATGAAAGCCAATTTTTTAACTTATATAAAATCTCCGGCTGATAATTAGCACTCATAAGCTCAAGGGCCTGTCTTGTAATCTCCCTATTTTTAAGCAAGGCACCATTAATAGCAAGGGCCATCAAAACATTATTTTTGACCAAACCTGGCTTTTTTACATTTTTATATAAATTATAATAATTGAGGTTAAACTTCTCTTCTTCCGGCAATTCTTCTAGCTCTTTTTGTAATTTTGTTTCGTAAATAAATAAACATGAGCTTGCTAAAATAAAAGCCGCAAAAGCGATTATAAATAGCATTAAATTAGCAGTCTTCACAAGTAAATGTGTAAGAATTAAAAAAACTATAAAAAGTATTAATATCGACTTATATTTTTTTAGCTTTGTTATCCTTTTAGCCATAATGACTCCAGGGCTGTCAGGCCTGTATTCATCAATATTTACGTTGCTGTCATTAAAAATATTCTCCATGATTTTTCCTCTTTCCTTTGTGCATGTCTCTTTTTTTCAATGTTTATAAGCACGCCTTCATTATACTCTCAATAATTAGAATAATCACGCTAAAAATTAACAAATTCAAACTAAATCTGCTCTTCGAATAACAAAGCCTAAAGCTAAAGCCACTTTTCTTCGGGTACAAGAGCTTTACAGGCCTGTAATTTAGCAAGTCTAGTCCTATGTGGGAAAGATATCCAACCAGGAAGAAGCCTGCTGCCATCGGATTTATTAGTACTATTGAAAATGTAAATAAAGCCATTCCCATAAACGAATGACTGAAAGTTCTGTGATCCGTTTTATTTGAAAATGCGCAAAGGCCGATAAACAGTGCAAAGCCCATAATGGTGCTAATTAGAAAGGCTATGTAGCTCCAACTTATTATACTCTTGGCTGCTGTGCTAGATATCAGACTCAAAAAAGATGTTTCTTTTAAACAAACAAAAATTTCTGGCATACAAACAAGCCCGGCAAGCACTGGCACTATGGCCAGTGTAGCCGAGATTCCCATGATAATGTATTTTGTTTCCTTCTTACCTGTTCCATCAATATCTATATCCGGAATTATAGCGCCTATGCTAGTGGCGCAAAGCCCAAGAACCGTGATTTCTCTCGGTGCAGCCAAAGTTAATGTAAGCCCTAGGCAAGCGCCAACTGCAAGGTGAGTATTGGTTTGCATATGGATACTCCTGTTCTGAAAATTTCTAGTAAATATTATAATACTCCAACAATATATAAAACTATATCTTTAGAAAGGTCAGGGCGCTAGCCCTGACCAATACACACATTAATTTACAAATTATTTGTTGTAAGCTTCATTAACTTTTCTATAATCCTCTTCTGAAACTGCCTCTAACCACTCATTGCTTGTGTCCTCACCTTCAACTTCAATTGCTAAGTGTGAGAACCAAGAATTATCTACGGCACCATGCCAATGTTTTACTTCGGCAGGAATATTTACCACAGTTCCAGGTGTCATTAACACTGGTTCTTTGCCCCATTCCTGATAAAAGCCCTTACCACCAACGCAAACTAACATCTGACCACCTGCGCTTTTGGCATGATGAATGTGCCAATGATTTCTACATCCTGGTTCAAATGTCACATTAAATAAAGGAACCTGCTTATCTGAAACTTGAGCAAGATAGCTTTGTCCATCAAAGAATTTTCCATAAGGATTAGGCTCTCCAACTGGGAAGAATATAGTTTTTTCATAAGACTCTTTAGTTTGCACCAAATTCTCTTTGGCTTCCCCGCTAACTTCCTTTGCCAAACTCTCTACATCCTCGCCGTTAACTTCCTTTGCCAAACTATCTACATCCTCGCCATAAACTTCCTTAGCCAAATTAAACACTGCCCAAGCCTTTGGCCAGCCGGCATAAAAAGCTACGTGAGTTACTATAGCTGCCATTTCCTTTCGTGTAACGCCATGATTCTTTGCATTTTCAAGATGGTACTTTAGGCTGCTATCTGTGATTCCTTGAGCCATTAGGGCAACCACTGTAATTATGGTTCTAGTCTTTAAATCGATGTCATGATTGTTCCAGTTCTCGCCAAATAATACATCATCGTTAAAATGTGCAAATTCCGGAGCAATCTCTCCTAGTTGTTGTCTACCTGCTGTCTGAACTATTTTCTCTTCCATAATTTTACCTACTTTCTTATAAATGCTTTATCTTTTTCTGAAATATTTTCATCTGAAACAAAACGCTCCACGCTCATATGAAGGTCGTATTTTTCACGAAGGGCGGCGATAGTTGCCATCATTGGTGAAGCATGATGAATATCAATAGCCTCCTGACTCTCCCAACTATCTATTAATAGCACAGTCTCTGGATCATCAAAAGATGTGTAATATTCATATCTTAAGTTACCAGCCTCATTTCTAATAACCTCAACTGTACCAGAACTGATCATTTCCTTTGCAAATGCAGTTGCTGCACCATTTTCTCCCTTGTACCTTAAATTTACTGTAATACTCATACTCTACCTCCTTACACCAATAATAATTTTAAAAATGTATAAATCAACTCATAAATTGTCACTTTCACATAGTCTAATTCCACCTTATCCATAGCTAAAAGTTGCTTCTTTGTTGGATAAGCATATGGGTAAACCCCGTACATGTATGGGAAAAAGGCATATCTAATCTCATTTCTTTTATCTTCCTTTATTTTAGGAAAATGTTTCTTTAAACAATCGTTAAATAAAGCAACACTATCTTTAAATACTCTTTTATATTCAACAAGCAGCTCATCACGACTCTTTTCTTCGATTTCATAGAGATTCATTGCAGAAATCTTTAAAAGCGTCTTTCTCTCATCTAAAGATTTTGCTATCTTTTCTATAAATTGCTCCTTAGTTAGTACATTTTCATATGTACTAATAACTTTCAAACTGGCATTCCACTTAAGGTATTCTCTAGTTAAAATTCCTAGAAAAATCTCCTCTTTAGTCTGAAAATAATTATAAATCGAGGGACGTGAAAAGGAAGTTTCTATACTTATATCCTTAATTGTAATCTCATGAAAGCCTTTAGTTTCATAAAGTCTTTCGCAAGCATCCATAATCTCTTCTCGTCTTTTATCGATTGTCTCTTTTAATTCAACTGCCATAATTAATCTCCAATCTTTAGCTTATTATAAGAGTAACGAATTGTTGACAGTGTGTCAATCCATGAGTAAAAAAATATGTTACTTAATTATTCCATCTTCTTTTCCCACATTCTTACAAGATTAAAATTTAAGCTGTCTGCTAGATTCTCTAAATCCTTAATATCATCCTCTGATAGGGAAATGTTCATAGCCTTTAAGGCATCATCTACATGTTCAACCTTAGTTACTCCGATAATAGGTAATGTACCCTTTGCAATTGCCCAAGCAACTGGAATCTGTGCAGGAGATACATCATATTTATCTGATAATACTCTTAATTTCTCATTCATAATTTCAAGCTTATCAAGAACCGGATTATAGATTCTAGCTCTATCAGAATTAGCAGGCATTGGATGATTCTTATTATATTTTCCAGAAAGTGCTCCCTGCTCTAAAACCATGTATGAGAAGAAATAAATATCATTTTCCCTACAAAAATCAAGAATTCCTGAATCCTCAGATGATCTGTTAATTAAACTGTAATGGTTCTGAACCGCACCAAGTCTTAGGCCATGCTCCTTTAAAATCTTATCAGCTTCTTTTATCTCAGATAAATTGTGATTAGAAACGCCAATAATTGGAGCATCTAAATCGCCCTCAAAATACTGAGCAATCTCTGTAATCCACTTAATTCTATCTACTGTATTATGTAACCAGAAAATGTCCATCTTATCAATGCCAAGATTGTTATATTCAATCTCTAACATATCCTTAACTGCAGTCTTTGAAGAATAATTAGCAACCTGTGGTGTGAATTTATCTGAAATCACATAAGAATTCTTATCAAGACCTTTTAAAAAATGTCCCAAGGTCTTCTCAGAAGTTCCCATTCCATATACATATGCTGTATCCCAAAGATTAAGTCCGTTCTCCATAGCTCTGTCAAAAATCGGCTTAAGGCTATTAATACTTAATTCATCACCAAAAGTACCATCATTACCCCAAGCCCATGCACCAAGTGCGATCTTAGCTAATTTTGTCTCTTTCATTATTAGCTCCTTTCCTAAATGTATGGCAAATGTTATTTGTTGACACTGTGTCAACCACAATTTGAATATACAACATGATTGACACAGTGTCAACAGTTTTTTAAAAAAATTTTCAGTCGGAGCTTGTACCCCGACTGAATATAGTTTGTCATAACCCACACCTATAGAATTAAATCACCTTCGGTATTACCACTTCACCATCAGATATAATACATATCTTTTTGTAAAATCCTTGCTAAAAACTTCTTTGTTCTTTCTTCTTTAGGCTTATAGAAGACCTCGTCTGGCGCTCCCTCTTCCACTACGACGCCACCATCCATAAAGATGACTCTATCTGCCACTTCCTGGGCAAAAGACATTTCATGAGTTACGATTATCATAGTGATGCCCTTCTTTGCCACCTTTTTTATAACGGACAAAGTCTCCCCAACAAGTTCAGGATCAAGGGCTGAAGTTGGTTCATCAAATAATATAAACTTAGGATTTAGTGCCACCGCTCTTGCAATTCCCACTCTTTGTTGCTGACCACCTGATAATTGTGAAGGGTAGTAATCCGCCTTATCCTTTAAGCCAACCCAATCAAGACTATCAAGTGCAATCTTTCTTGCCTCCTCTTTAGAACGCTTTTGCACCACTATTAATCCTTCCATTATATTTTGAAGTGCAGTCTTATTATTAAACAAACCATAATTTTGAAAGACAAAGGCGCTGTTTCTTCTAATATCTAGTATCTGCTTTTTCTTTGCCCTCTTTAAATCTATCTCCTCTTCATCAAATTTTAAAACACCAGCATCTGCTCTCTCTAAAAAATTTATACATCTAAGAAATGTTGTCTTTCCAGAACCACTAGGCCCAAGTAAAACCACCACCTCTCCATCATTTACACTTAAAGAAACATCATGTAAAACCTCGTTGTTTCCAAATTTCTTTTTTACATTTTTTAATTCAATCATAATTCCAAACCTCTTTATTATTCTTTGAAGAAAATTTACTTACAAAATGTCCAATATTTTCAATTACAATTCCTATAATCCAGTAAATCGCTGCTGCTGCAAGATATCCTTCTAAATAGCTATATGTCTCCTGACATGGGTACAGAGCTGCTACCATTACTTCTGTAATTCCTATAGTTGATACCAGATTGGTTCCCTTTAATACACCAATCAAGTTATTAAGTAAGCCAGGAACCATGTTTGGAATCATTTGCGGGAAAATAATATTTCTAAAAGTCTGAAGTTTAGTTAGTCCTATAGAATATCCTGCTTCAAATTGAGTCTTGTCTATACTTCTTAAATTACCTCTTACAGTTTCGCTAAAATTGCATGAATAAGCCGCAATTAAAGCTATATAAGCTACAAATATAGGGTTAATATCACTTATTTGCTTATTTATATGAAAGAAATTAGCAAAGTCGTTATAACATGTAAGAAAGATTAAATTATAAAGAACTAATGCAACTGTAACTGGCAATCCCATATATATAGTTACAAATATGGAAAAGAATTTTGAAAAAAAAGGAATTTTATAAAATCTTACAGCACCAATTATTGTTCCTATAATAAAACTCACTACAAATGTAACAAGCATAATCTTAATCGTAACTGGGGCATACAAAAGAGCCTGTTTAAATGAAGTCACAAAATAACTAAAATTAAACCCCATCTAATCACCTTCTTCCATATTGTAATTTCTTCTCTAATAGATAAAATAAAGCTTTTAAAATCAAGCTTATAATGATATAAATTATGGCTACAACAACAAAGCCCTCAAGTGTATGTCCTGTAGAAACTCCCAATGTCCTTGCTCTAGACATCATATCAAGCACTCCTAAGGTAAAAGCTAGTGCTGTATTATGAAAAACGCCAATAAGGTCAACGCCATATTGCGGAATAGCTACATTAATAGCCTGTGGTAATACGATTCGAAATAAAATTTGCAATCTTGTCATACCAATTGACAATCCAGCTTCTGTTTGAACTGTTGGAACTGAAAGAATAGCTCCCCTAAAAATCTCTCCAAGAAAGGCAGCTTCATTTAGAATAAAAGCAATAATTACAAAGACTATAGCGTCTAATCTATTAAGATTTATTCCAAAGGCATTATAAATAAGATTTCCAAAAACAATTGGTATACCATAGTAAGCTACACACATTTGCACAAGTAATGGTGTACCTCTCATATAAGAAATAAAGACAATTAAAATCTGCTCAATAACAGGTATCTTTTTTAATCGAAGTATGGCAAGTGCAATGGCACAAATTGTGCCAATTAGCATTGCCCAAAAAACCATTTTGAAATTTACTAATACATAGGGAGTTATCTGACCTATTCTTACTAAGAATCTATCAATACTAAAATAATCTCCCATATTTACTCACTTTCTGTTACATCATAACCAACCCACTTAATTGCAAGTTCAGATAATGTACCATTTTCCTTTAAAGTTTTTAACGCTCCGTCAATAGCTTCCTTTAATTCACTATTTCCCTGCTTATATAAATAATATGTCTGAGAATTATTAACAGGTTCGCCAACAGCCTTTATCCAATCATTACCATCATCACTATAGTTTGAATTTAACTTAGCTATATCACTCTTCTTTGAAACAGTTGCTCTATCGGCGCCATTTTTAAGTGCTGCAACAACTTCCTCATCTGTACTGCTTTCAGAATTAACAATTATGATTTCCTTGCCTGGATGATCCGCATTCCACTTCTTTAAAATCTGAGTAGTAGCAGATGTTGCACCACCAGCTCGAACTCTTTGTCCTGCCAAATCTTCTAATCCATTAATTTCATTATCATCAGATAAAACCGAAATGTATGTAATATATGATGTATATGATTCATCTGAGAATAGATACTTTGAAGCTCTTTCATCAGTATATTCATATTGATGCGCAGCTACATCTATCTTTCCAGAATCTAAAGATAATAAAATCTGATCAAATGCCATGCTCTTATATTCAAATTCATATTGTGGAAGCAATTCATCAATCGCTGCTAACACATCATATTCATAACCTACTGCATTACCACTCTCATCAATATAGCAATATGGATTATAAGAATTACCTGAACCTATAACAATCTTTTTTACTTCACTTGCTTCTGACTTTGAAGAACATCCTATAAGTAATCCTGGTAAAAATGTAAGTGTTAGTCCTAAAGCTACCACCTTTGTTAATAATGATTTTTTCTTTAAATTTTCTCTTTTAAACATTTTCCTTTTCTCCTTTCGACTAAAAAAATAGAGGTAAGCTAAAATTAACTTACCTCTGGTTTTCCAGTCAGCACTGCAGTTAGCTATCTTCTATTGATGAAAATGTTAACATACATGTGTGGTTGGGACAATTATATAAAATTTATCGTTTGTTTTAGCTTTTACTTATCGCTAACTATCATCTTAGTAAGTCTAGTGAACTACTCCGACTTAATACTTCGTATTTGAAGTCGGAGCTTCTTGCTTCAACCACCACTGCGTAGGCTATCCTATTGGATAACGAACGTCTTACACAGTGTCCACAAGCGTATAAGTTCGGCTAGTTCCTAGCCTACTATAAGATTTATCAGAGTTTAGACTACTTCAAGCAATCTAAGCCCTTCATTTTTTATGTTTATAGCTGCATTTAGGTCACGGTCCATTGTAAGCCCACAATTACACTTATAGATTCTTTCTTGAAGTGTAAGTTTTTTACGAGAACCACAACAGCTACAAAGTTGTGATGATGGATACCACTTATCTATTTTGATAAAGTATTTACCTCTATCATTTAGTTTATACTCAAGCATAGATAAGAACATTCCATATCCATTATCTAAAGTAGCTTTACCGTTACCAAAGCCCTTATTTGATATACTTCTCATATTAAGAGATTCTACACATACTATATCATACTGATTGGCTATCTCAGTAGATTTCTTGTGTAGATTATCTAATCTTTGATTTGAGATATGTCTATGAATTTTGTTTACTTTCTTTAATTGTTTTAGATAGTTATTGGATTTAGTTTGGTTCTTCTTAGAACCAACTTTACGAGAAAGTTTACGTTGTACTTTAGCGAGCTTTTTATGACTTTCTCGATAGTATTTATGATTTGAACCTATATTTCCATCACTATCCATATATAAACCATCAGATTTATAATCTAATCCAATTACATTATCTGATTTAGTTACCTTAGTAATAATTCTGTCAAATTCAAAGAGAATAGAAATATAAAAACTACCATCTCTTTCTTTAGACACAGTAGCTGATTTAATAATCCAGTCTTCCTCTGGAAATCTGTGAATTACAGCTTTAACCTTACCGATCTTAGGAAGCTTGATATATTTATTCTCTATGATAGCAACAGTGCCTTTTTGATTATTAGTGGTATAGCTATTTCTAGCTTTACGAGATTTGAATTTAGGGAAGCCATTTTTCTTTTTACGTTTTTTATCAAAGAAATTCTTGTAGGCTTTCTGTAAATTCATTTGTACATTGGCAAGAGCTAGACTGTCTATTTCCCTAAGATAAGGGTGATCGTTTTTATATTTGGCAGGTGTCACAGTGGGGAATTTGCCCGTAGCTTTGTAGCCGTCAATCTTATCAGAAAGCATAAGATTCCAGACCTTACGACAACAGCCGAAGGTCTTAGCAAACATAACTTCTTGTTCAGTTGTAGGATATACTCTATACTTAATTGCCTTATTTGCCATCTTTCTTTCCTTGTGATTGAATGTATTGTTTAATAATATCTACCGTAACACCACCTGAGTAATACGACAGATTTATACTTATATTATACAATCAAATTACAAAGCAGTCAAACAAATGTTCTTATGGCAAATATATGTTACAAAAAATGCCGTGTTATTCGCAATTCAACCCACCACCTACACTTCGTTTAGAGGTGGAGGATTTCTTGCTCACGGCATGTTAAAGCAAATATAAATATCTAAGGGCTGAAGGCTTAATTCCCATCATCTTGGCTACTTCTGAGATTGTATAAGACATATTTCGCTCCTCCTTATATTTATCAGCTGATAAAAGTATAATAACACTTAAAGTTAACTTTAAGTCAAACATAATTTATATTTTTCTTTTAAAAAAAAGTTGCAGCTAGCAATGATGTTTTAAAGTAAGTTGTAAAAAAGACGACACAAAGTAAATTCTTTGTGTCGTCCATCTTTAATATTCATCCAAAAAATTATGGCGAATACCATTTTGTTTATATTCAATTACTGTATCAATATTAACATTTTCAACGCTTCTAAAGATATTAGCTTCTACAAATGGATTTGTTTCCTTTAATTTTGCAATAAGCTTCTTGGTATCTAAACGCTTTGATGATGTTGTACCATCCACATGACATGTTGTACATGTATCTGTAAAATGACAGGCACATTGTAAGAAATGTAAGTCATTATAATCTCTCCAGGAACAAATATCCTTTTCTCTAATTAGATAAAGTGGTCTAATTAGCTCCATTCCCTCAAAATTAGTACTATGAAGCTTTGGCATCATAGTCTGAATCTGACCACCATGAAGCATACCCATAAGAATTGTCTCAATTACATCATCATAGTGATGACCAAGGGCAATCTTATTGCAACCCAATTCCTTAGCCTTACTATATAAATGGCCACGTCTCATTCTAGCGCAAAGATAACATGGGCTTTTATCAATATTATCAACTGTATCAAATATATCACTTTCAAAAATAGTAATAGGAATTCCAAGAGCTTTTGCATTGCTCTCGATTAATGCACGATTTTCCTCATTATAGCCTGGATCCATAACTAAGAAAGTAAGTTTGAAACTTTTTTGTTTATGTCTTTGTATTTCCTGGAATAACTTTGCCATAAGCATTGAGTCTTTACCGCCAGAAATACATACTGCAATATGATCTCCATCTTCAATAAGCTGATAGTTTTTACAAGCTTTAGCAAAAGGTGAGAATAACTGTTTATGATACTTTTTTCTAATACTTTCCTCTGCCTTCTTTGTTTTAGCTTTTATATCACTATCGCTTTTCACTTTGCTTCGAACATAACCTACATAACCTTCTGCAAGGCTATAACATTCTCTATTAGCTAAACATCCAATTGAATCATCAATATCACGTGACATTCTTCCAATTTCACAATAGAATACAAGCTTCTTTGATTTATCAATCTTGTCTATCTTATCAGTATCTAATAAATCACCGATTTCAATATGTAATGCTCCATCTATCATTCCATAAGCAATTAAACCATCATCTCTGATATCGATTAATTCATAAGAATCCCTATCTAGTTTACTCAATTCTTCTCTTGTAATTTCTTCCATAAATAATCCTTTTTTATTCTAATTAATGTCAAGACTCGCTCGAGAGTCTTGCGCGCCGGATTCGAGTCTGCTACAAATGTAATGCTTATGTCTTAAAAAACTTAATATCCGGATTATCGCCTTGTAAAAGATTATATGACAAGCCAATTACTAATGCAAATGTAATCATCTGTGATAAGGAAAATCTATAGCTGACCGTTTTTATTCTTCAGTAATTTCTTTAGCAAGTTCCAAGATTTCATATGCATACATTGACTTACCTTTTTGAAGAAGCTTTAAATAAAGTGGATAGTTAATGATGCAAATTACAATTCCAAGAATTCCAAGAATAATGCCAAAAATCATTGCTGCAATGCCTGTTGCAAGTACTCCCATGGCATAACACATTCCTGTTCCAAAAATCAATGTTCCTATTATACCTACCGATAAAGCTGTAATTAATGCTGGCTTTTTTGCTTTATCATCAAGCTTCTTTAGCTGACGCACCTTGCTTGTTTCCTTTGGCATATAATCCTTTGCTACACTTTCTGCATAAACTTTGTCTAAATTATTCATCTTATTTTTTCCTCCATTTTACATAGATTTCTATATACAATTTCTTATTAGCTCCGTATCTTGAGCTTGAGATAATTATAGGTTAGCCTAAATATAAAAAGAACAACACTTTTCTTAAAATGTGTCGATTTTGGGGCTTAAAGTCCCAACACAATTTATGAAAAGTGTTGTATTTAGATTTAACTCAGTCGGGGTACAAGCTCCGACTGAGTTAAACGCCTTTTCTACTACTTGGAATGCATTTTTGAATTATACTAATAATTGTTTCCTTTGACTCTTTACAATCTCTAGCAACCCATTCATTAATTATGCCAATAATACCATTCAAATAAAAAATCATAATAAACGGCTGCTCATCTTGTGATACACCAAACCTGGTAAGTATTGGTCCAAAAATTTCTTTAAACCATTTCTCATAAGTTTTCTCAGCACCCATCATCTCATTCTTTTCATACATTATGAAAAAGAGCTTACGATTGTCCTCCACAAATTCTAAATAAGGCATTAAATACTTAGGTGTAATTAAAAATAATTCTTCATCTGACTTTTCTTTCAAATTGATTTCCTTATTTCCATCAGCAGAAAACCTACTAAAGAAATCTTTGTAAACTGCCTCTATAGTCTCCTTTAAAAGATCATATGAATTATCATAATGAAGATAAAATGTTGATCTGTTTACTTCTGCTAGTTCACAAATCTCCTTAACAGTAATCAATTCAAAATCTTTCTTATTTAGTAATGTAATAAGGGCATTATGCATCTTTTCAGCTGATTTAAAATACTTGCTTTCGTTTTTATTCATATTTCATATCTCCTACATTTCTTCTAGCCACTACTCAACCTCCTCAATTTCAAGATTTGGAGTAGCACCATATTTTCCAACCAAATATCCTTTCAAAATATTATCAGAGGTTTTTGTTGTAAAATCAGTCACACTATAAAGTTCTGAAGCTCCATCTTCCATGTTCTTATCTGCAAAGTATATCTGATCTTTTCTCATATACTCTAACTTCATAAGGTCTATATTATGTGTTGTGAAAATGATTTGTGCACCCTTGGGATTACTCTTTTTACTCATAAATTTCGCAATAATAAAATTTACCAACATAGGGTGCAATTCTCTTTCAATTTCATCTACAAGTAAAATTCCACCTTTTCGAAGCACTGACTCTATTGCTGGCGCAATCGACATAAGTTTTCTTGTACCATCTGACTCATCCTCTAGTTCTAAATTATACAAACTTGTCTGACCATCTGAATTGATACCTCTATGCTTTGCGTTAGCTTTAACTCTACTCATTTTTAGTTTTCCTTCTGAGTTATTAGAAGTTTCAGATAATAGCTGAATAAAAGACGTAATTGCAGTTTTCATATCCTCCGAAATATCACTCGGTAATTCAAGGTCATCACCAACTTCTTTATTTTCAATTTCAAAACTCATCTCTTCAATACCAAAATCTGCATTCTTGGCATAATCAGAAATTGCTTTAAGCATATTGCTGTCATCATAATATTCTAATAATTGTCGTGGAATATCAGTATAAGCTCTTGAAAATATAATATCTTCTCTAAACCATCGCATTGCATTAATACAAGCCTCATCATTTAATGTACATGCATTTGAAAAGAATAATTGATTTTCAGCAACTGTCTGACTTATTAGTTTTCTTTTTGCCTTGTCCTCTGTAAATTTAAATTCCTGTCCATTTCTTACAAAAACTTGAGCTCTTTGACCCTTAGGCGCATGAAATAAAGACTCTCTAACAATTTTTTCTCTTGTTGCAGCAAAAGAATACCAATATTTAATTCCATTAGAAATATAATCGAACTCAAATTCTGTCGGTTCATCAGATGAATAATCATTTAAAGAAAATGGTACAACTGGCACTAACGCCTTCTCATGCTGTAATCTTTGAGCATTTCTTATAAATTGTACTCCTAACCAAAACGCTCTAATAACGTTACTTTTACCACCACCATTCTTACCGAAAATAGCAACTCCAGGTAACAAATTCATATCATTATATTCAATTAAACTATTCTTAAGAGATGAAAGTCCAACTGCTTCCATAGAAAGAGTAGCCTCATCTCTAAAAGATCTATAATTTTTAAATCTAAACTCAACTAACATATTTTTAACCTCCAACTTAATTATATTTCTTACATTTCATAAATTCAATCTAAATTATCATTTTTTTTGATTTTTTCGTTTCAATTTCATAATAACATGTTGTAGAGTTTGTTCTTCACATCTTTATAACAAAAAAGTCCTATGATTTTTTCAAAAATCATAGGACTTTGTCCATTGTTTTATCCTGCTTTATAGGTTCATATTTATAAATGATTTGCAATTCTTAATATCTTATTTTTCAAAATCTGGTTTCCAACCAGCAAACTGAACAAGCTGTTCATCTGTTCTATGATAATATCTCTCGTTCTTATCAAGCTTTGCGATTTCTGCCATTTCTTCATCTGTAAGTGTAAAATCAAGGATATCTAAATTATCCTTAATATGATCCACATTCTTGCTTCCTGGAATAACAACAAATCCCATCTGTGTATGCCAACGAAGAATAATCTGTGCTGATGACTTACCATATTTTTTACCAAGCTCAGCAAATAAAGGCTCATTAATAAGAGACTTATCACCATGACCTAATGGATACCAGCTCATAAGCTTAATGTCGTATTTATCCAAAGTCTTACGAAGCTCTGTCTGAGTAAAATATGGATGTGCTTCTACCTGAATAAACTGAGGAACGATTTCCCACTTAGTTTCAAGCTCTTCAATATACTTTCCTTCAAAATTAGAAATACCGATGGCCTTTGCCTTACCCTCTTTATAGGCTTTTTCAAGTTGTCTATATCCAGCAAGCCAGTTACCAGCAGGCTGATGGATGTAAAGCAAATCTACGTAATCCACGCCAAGACGCTCTAATGTTTCATCAACAGCATTTTCATTTTCATATTCTGATGGCCAAAGCTTAGTTGATAAAAATACATCTTTTCTATCCACTCCACTTTCCTTGATTCCACGACCTACAGCACGCTCGTTAACATAAGCATTAGCTGTATCTACAAGTCTGTATCCCATCTTAAGTGCTTCTCGTACGCTTACCTGGGCATCAGCTGGTGTAAGCATAAATGTTCCAATTCCCACTACTGGGCACTCTAATTTGTTGTTTAATACGATATTTTCCATTATAAAATCCTCCTTAATATGTTGATGCTCTGGAACTTGTAAACTTCCAGTTTCCATTTTCTTTTCTAAGAGTAAAGTTGCCCTGCAATCTCCAGCGTCCTTTTCCTCCACCGTAAACCGCAGCAACTACTTCATATTCACCAATTGTTACTCCCGGACAAATAGTTACATTCATCCCTATCCATGCATTTTTCTTTATAGTAACTTTTCCATATGTATACTTTGTATGACGTTCATTCATGTCATGATTAATTGTTGCAATTTTTAGACCTGGAGCAGCCATTACACCATCCTCAAATTCAATTTCTTTACATCAAACCGTTAGCGGAAAACCATTTTTCTACTGCTGCCTTTGCATTTGCAGCCTGACTTCCAGTAATTGCAAGTCCTTTTACTACATCAGCACCCTTAGCATATTTTTTAACATCACGCTCGCTAGAACCCATGCCGCTTCCTTCGTTAGTACAAAGAGGAAGAATTGTCTTTCCAGCGAAAACATATCTCTCTAAAAATGTTGCTACTGCCATTGGGAATGTTCCCCAATAATTTGGATAAGCAAGCACTATAGTGTCATACTCATCATTGCCATCTAAATAATTTGTAAGCTCTGGACGAGCATTTTCTCTTAAATCTTTCTTAGCCTCATCAATGCAAGTCATGTACACAGGCGAATAAGGATTTGCCATTTCAATCTTAAAAGTATCAGCGTCGATTAATTCCTTCATTTGATTAACCACGATTTCTGTATTGCCAACCTTTACATATCTCATTGCGCCGCCAAAATAATTCTCATCAGCTCTTGAAAAAAATGCTATTAATGTTTTTGCCATCTTAATTTCCTCCATTTATTATTTCTATTAATATCTACCTGTAATATCTACCTGTTTTAATTAGTCTTATCTTTTGTTATTTACATTATCTCACGCTTAACTTATAATATCCAATAGAAACATTAGATAATTGATTTAATTTTTAAATATCAGAGGTGCAATATGACAACAAAACAGATTGATTATTGTATAGAACTAGCTCATACAGAAAGCTTTTCAAGAGGGGCTGAGAATATGTTTGTAAGCCAGCCTACATTTTCATATCAAATAAAACTACTAGAAGAGGAAGTTGGTTTTGAAATATTTGTAAGAAATGGGAAAGGTGCGACTCTTACTCCTGCCGGAGAACAGTTTGTATCTTTCCTTACAAATATGCGCGAAGAGCTGAAGCGTGCCATTGAACAAGGGCAAAACTTCAGTACAAAATATAAAGAAAATATTACAATTAATATGATGGTTAGACAAGCTCTTTATTTTCTTCCTGAAGCAATCAGGGAATTTGAAAAACAATCGCCTGGCACTCAAATCACTCCAAGATTCCAATACACTAATAGCATGGATAGCTTCCTAAAGAATGAATCAGATATTATATTTGCCTTGGAAGAAGAGACAAAACAGCTTGCAGGCACCAACATCCACAAGCTGTTTGAAAGTCATATTTATTTAATTTGTGATAAAAATGATCCTCTTTCATCTAAAAATCTTATTAGAGATGAAGACATTTATGGTCGTACACTTATGGTAGGTGGAGGCTCCCCTACCCTTCTTCGAAGTGTTCAGCAAAAGCTTATTTCATCAGGAAAAATTAACTATTTTAATAGCCCAGATCATGACACAACGCTTACTAACATCGCCTCAGGTAAAGGTATATGCCTTGCTCCCGGCTTTCTTAACGACCACAGTGGACAGTTTGCATGGATTCCTTATGACTGTAGGGAAACTTTTTCATGTGTACTCTGCACACATAAGGCAGACAAACGTGAAAGTCTAAGTTCTTTTATTAGAATTTTACAGAAACTCTACAATGATGCCATCGCATTTCCAATGTAAAAAATACTCTCCCAAACTATTCTAGATGCTGTCCAAGAACGTCCACCACAATTCGGATTTAATACATTCTATTTTCTTTGTAATTTGTAAAAAAAATATATATCATTTTGTTTTCGTCAGATAAATTATATCATCTATCTGACGAAAACAAAATTACACACCTTTTTCCATCACGCATACACCAGATTCCTTCTCGCCCCAAGTTAATCTATCGTGTCGTATTTTTACAAATCCCATTTTCTCCCAAAAAGGCAGTACATTTCCTTCATAATCATCCACAACATCTATTCTAATAGTTTTGCCACCGGCTTTAGCTACTAGATTTTCAAAAAAGGTGTAAATTCTTCGCCCCAAACCACTAGACTGTTTGCTTGCCTTAAGCATCAACATTGATAGATAAACGAAGCCATCTTTTCTTTGCATATAATCAATAATCGCAACCGGTTCCTCGTCTAGCATCACAAAATTACTAGTAAAACCATGCTCCGTCATTTCTTTTAATTCATTTCTAAGAAAGTCCTCTGTAACCATACTCGTTCCAAGATGATTCTTTAGAAAATGTGCATTAGAATTGTAAATTTCTAATGCCTTTTTTATGTCTATTTCCCTAATTTGCTGTAATTCCACTCTAATTTTTAGTTCACCAACTTTCAATACTTAATTCCAAGCGTAACTTGCAATATATTCTATATTAGCCTCTATTTCAAGTCCAGGATCAGATATCTTAAGCTCTGCTTTCTTTCCTAATTCCTCTAAGCCCCTAGAGAAATTATAAAGAGCAATTCCTAAATCCACTTTCTGAAGATCATATTTACCATTATCATAGCCCTTGTCCTTTTTTTCATAGAAATGCGCTACATTTCCTGACACAACAATTCTCCAAGGCTGCTTATTTACTGCAGATGGAGCAAGGCGAACTGCCTCAATGGCCTCATAGATTCCAAGTTCTTTAGCCCTATCCTCATCTAAGGCCTTATTAAAGTCCTCTTCAAAAAAGAGCTTAGTAAATGGAAAACGTGTATCAGCCTTAATGCCCTTACGCATCAAAACTTCCTTCACGCCCATCTTCTTCGCAACCACACCAATAGGACTAATACATGGCATAAGCTCGCCATCAGTAATTCCTGCTGCCTTTTCAAACTTCTCTCTTGGCATAGTTCCGCCAATCATAACTGTACCAAGTCCCTTGCTTTGAGCATACATAAGTAGATCTTGAAAACTATAACCAAAGGCTAAATCTGCATTTTCCACAGCCTTTATCTTAGTTAAAATGTATTCCTTCTCACCAGTAATCACAGGAGAAGAAAGACCATACTCCTTGGCATTAAGAAAAAGGAATTCCACAGGAATATCGAAAGGATTTGCAATTGTTTTAGAATAGTTCTCTAAATCCTTAAGTAACTCTTCTTTAACGCCCTCACCATTGAAACTTCTGACACTACGTCTATTTTTAACATCATCAAAAAACATAATAAACACCTCCAAATTAATTTTACACTATCTAGTTGTGCAAAAATCAATCCTGAATTATGTTCTAAATCAATTCCCCGGTAAAATGCTGAATTTCATGCTGGATAATCTGAGCTTTGACACTCCCCATGCCTAAAGGCAGGGGATTCTTGCTACCTGCCACTACATAGTGGCTGACCAGTACATTTCTGTTAGGTCGTAGTGCAAGGTATGGGTATGCCATTACCCATCGCAGGGCAGAACATATAGTTCCCTACGCAGTATGTCTGATATTGCTATCGCCAACATACTCAGTTGAGTTGCAGATATTCATAGCCCCAAGAATATCTCTGTGAATGTGGAATCCGCATTTACAAGCATAAATTCTGTCATTGGCATGATGCACATGACCGCAAACAGGACATGTCTGACTTGTGTATGCAGGATTTACGTACTCAACTGCTATACCTGCTAACTTGGCTTTGTATTCTATAAACTGTGCGAGTCTATAGAATGACCAATTATGCAGGCTGTGGTTGTTTTTACGACTTGTTCTTGTCGTAGAACGGATATTCGCTAAACGCTCTAATTTTATGTTTTTAACATTGTGTGCAACTGCCGTTTTTACAATGTCATGACTGATCTTATGGTCGATGTCACGCATAATACGCTGTTCTTTATCGTTGATGCGTTTAACAGCATCTATGTGTTTTGCTTTTTGCAGTTTCTTGCGAAGATACTTATAATGACGGCGCATATATTTATACTTACGACCATTGCCGTAGAACTTAACATTTCCGTCAGAAGTATATGATACCGCAGGACATTTAATGCCAAGGTCAATACCCATGACATTACCCTCGCTGTCGTATGTAGGTTCAACCGTTTCGTATACAACCTGAGCGACCATCTTGTTGCCCTTATAAACAATACGCATGGTTCCAAGCTTACTGTTTGCAAAAACAGATTTTTGATTATCAGTCATCTTGGTTTTAACAGAAAGTCTTTTGGATTTACCGTTTACCATGACAGGAAATTCAATATAATTACCATTGATTTTGAAATTCTGATTGTTGATATAACAACATGGTTTTTTAAGCGTGGGAACGGTAGCCACAATCTTGATATCCTTGCCTTGATTGGCAAATTTGGCATTCTTACGGTCAGCGTCACGACAAGCCTTATTATATTTCTTGACAATAGACTTTGCATCACGGATACATTGATTTGTTAATGCAGATGGAAGATTTGCTTTAACATCAGCAGTTGTATATTTACTGATAGATATACCGCTTATGGCAACAGAAACAAGACTATTTACGGTACTGATGTACTCGTTCATAGTCATGACGACAAGAGCCTTTTGCTCATTTGTCATATAAAGTTTTACTGTTTCTGACAACTGCATATTATCCTTTCTGATAAATCTGTTGGCTGACGGGGAATCTTAAAAGAGTACGTCGTTAAATCAGTTTCTAACCTCTGAACCAACAGATTATCTATACATTTTTTTGATTTTCTATATATTGTTTAATTACAGCAAGCGGAGCACCGCCTACTGTACTTACAAAGTAGCTGTTCGTCCATAGGCTCGGAAGTCTTGATTTGAGCCAAGGGAACTCCGTTCTTAATACTTTTGATGAATATCCCTTAATCTGCTTAACTGCTTTATGTACTCCATACTGCGGATCTACTTCCATAAGCAAATGTACATGGTCTGGCATGATTTCCATTTCGATGATTTCGACGTTGAGTTGGTCGCACGCTTCTTTAATCAGCTCCTTTAAGCGAACATCAACACCGTTTATTAAAACGGAACGTCGATATTTTGGACACCATACCACATGATATTTGCAGGAATAGACTACGTTGTGGTTTGATTTATATTTCATAAAATCATTATACTACTGCGACCTATCTAATTCAACAATAATTAGATAACCTTTAGCAAGATAACGGTCGCCTTATATCCCCATAGCTAAAGCAAGGGGCTTTACGGCGGCATTTGGTAAAAACAATGGATCTCTAACTATCTTCTTAACCATTCTTATACTCCATTCTTATACTTCTTTTTTATAATAATCTATAATAAGTGTTTGCAATAATATATATAATTTTTTATATGAACAAATTCATACATCTAACATCTTCATGAGGATTGACCTTTGCAAGTCCAATTTTTACAATTTTTCCATTTAGACTTCTAAAATCCTGCATAACTTCAACGCCACTTAACATCTGCTCGCTTGTTAAAGTTTTTCCAATAGTAATATGTGGCAACCAAGAATAAGGCTTATAATAGCTACTTATCTTAACTCCTGGCAAATCCTTAAAAGCCTCATAGACACGTGCCTGCAAGTCAAATAAATACTCATTAATATAAGGCGCAAGATAAAGTACACGGGGCATAAGCTGCCCCACCGTAACAATTGAAATCTCACCAGACTTAAGTTTAGTGTTATCTTGCAAGGTAAGTTTCTCAAAATTTGGAATCAACTCTTCCACCGTCCTTGCCTCAAGAGCTAAAAGAGTTAGATGTGCTGGCACTTTGTTAGCTATGTAAAAATCATTTCCCGAAGCTAACGCCACTTTTTTTATGTAATCCTCTAAGGTTTTATTACTTGTTTCATCAAAATAAGCAGACACTAAATACATTATCATATCCTCTCATTCCTTGCTGACTGACAGTCTCATATTACTGTCTTAATAATTATAAGCATTAATAAATTAATTTGTAAAATCAAAACAAAAAAATTTCTTAATCACCACACCCCCGACTAGTACTAGTCGGGGGTGTGGCTTTAGCGAAATGGAGTATATAAACTATAGCAAGTAATCCTTATTAACTTTCTTTAGAATGTAAACTTATTAACTTCTGCATCTAGTCGTGAGGAAATGCTAGCATTTGTGTTGGCTGCTTCCTTATTACCTTGCATATGTTCTGACATTTCTGAGACGAGATCTACTACCTGAGAAATGCCCTTTACGCTTTCCTCTGCTGCAATGGATACGCCATTAATTGCCTCAGATACTGCTTTTATTGAACTTTCAATATTTCCTGAGGCATTGTCTACATTTGTAAGCATGTCACTAATATGCTTAGCGTCTTCGCCGTATTGGATGCCAAGATCCATTAACTGAGTGTAACCAACAATGGTCTTATCCTGTACAAAATCCACCATCTTAGTAGATTCCTCTGCTAGCTCACGTACATTTCCAATAACCTCTTCACTAATCTGCTGAATCTGCTTAGCAGTCTCTGCTGAATTATCCGCTAGGGAGCTAATTTCCTGAGCTACGATTGCAAAGCCCTTTCCATACTCACCTGCACGAGCCGCTTCAATAGAGGCATTTAAAGAAAGCAAGTTAGTTTGTGAAGCAATATCAAGAATTGTCTGAGTTAAGGCACTGATACGCTCAACATCCTTTGAACGCTCAATCTTAACATTAAGACTTTCTGTGATTTTCTCTGCAGTCTCCTTAACCTTCTTTGTCTCCTTTTCAGCGTTTGCCCTGACTTCAAGGGCACGCCTTTCCATATCGATGGCAAATTCATTTCCAGTCTTTACATTTGCATCCATTTCCTGAATGCCATCCTTGATTTGCTTAGTATTTCCCTGAATCTCAAGGATAGAAGATGAAGTTTCCTCCATGGCTGCGCTCATTTGGTTCATGTTATCAGAAACGCTGCCTAGCTGCTCATCTGTCTTAAGAATTAAACTCAAGGCCGTATCAACACTGCTTGATAATTCTTTAGAACTTCCATAAATAGAACTTACAACACTTCTAATATAATCAAGAAGCTTATTGATACTATCCGCAATATCTGTAACTTCGTCATTTCCACGAAGCTCAATCTCACGAGTTAAATCGCCATTATTACTAACTAAATCATTGATTTTCTCATCAACCACTAAAAGACCCTTAGTAATATTTCCTGACATCCATATTGAAATAACTGCGGAAACTAAGACAAGTACAACACCTATTAAAATGATTATGCGAACGATACCATTTAAAGAAGCCATTAAATCATCCACAATATAATCAACTCCAAGGACTCCCACAATTTCCCCTGAGGAATCATGGATTGGTGCATAGGCTGTGATGTAGTGCACACCCTTACTTGTCACTTCTATCTTTTTGTTAGCCGTACCATTATCACTAATTGCAGAAGCGTAAAGACTAGAGGCCTTAGAGCTAGCTACCGTTCCTATGGCTATTTTCTCCTCAGTAAGAGTTGAAAGATAGACCAACTTATCGTTTCTCTTAGCTAAAGTGTATACTGCGTTTACATTTGCAGAATCCGCCACTTGCTGCATATCTGTAAGCATTACCGTGTTGGCGTAGCTGTCATCCGCGCCTTCCTCTAAAATGCTCATTAAATTACCATTCAACTGATTTGCAGCCACCTTAACAATCGCCAAAGTATTCTTGGCAGAAGAATTTACATAACTTGAACGAACGTAGATGTATGTAGTAATTCCCATGGCAACACAAATCAACAAATTTGTTAAAACTGTACCTAGCAGGACTTTAAGTCTTATGCTAAATCGATTAGTTCGATTATTTTTCATTGTCACGCCCTCCATTAACTATTCAGCGTTTAAAGAATCAACAATTGCCTGGGACATATATTCTCCGTTAGCCGCCGCAAAGTCGGAATATGCCTTATCTATGGCAACGCCCTCCACTACAACTTGATAAATCAGCTCTTTCTTTAGCTTAAACAAATCATCGTTGTAGCTTGAATATGCGTCAGTTCCATATGGCAAATCCGCCATTTTGCTATTAGCATTAAAGGTATCCGCTGATTCCTTCTGACTTTCAGAAATACTACTAGCCCCCGGGTTGTTAACAAGAGGAACAATGGCCAACATATGGTCAATGTGATTTTTTTCGTATTTTGTGGAAACCGGACTAAAGGTCCACAAGGTTTCCATTTCCCCGCCGTCTAGCATTGTCTCAAGAAAATATTTATAAACCCCTGCAGGATTGGTGCATGCAGAAGTTATCGCCCACACTGGTGCAACACGCTCTAAATAGCTTCCTGTTTCTTCTAATGGTTTAATTGCAACTAGTTCCCCATCAAGGCCCGCTTCAACGAGCTTTCCTGATAAGGTCTTCGCCCAGTTTCCTGCCCAATAAGTAAACACGCCGAATTTGTCAGCATAGAACTTATCACGACATGTTCCGGTTCCATTTTCTGCAATTTCAGGATCTATATAACCTTTTGAAAATGCATCTCTTAATCGAAGCAATGCATTTTTCATGCTATCCTCCAAAAATCCGTCCGCCCAGCTTCCATCGTCTTTCTTGTAAAAGGAAGGATATGCGTCCTGATAAAATTCCGGAAGATAATTGACGTAAGGTGCTTCGTTGTTGATTATTCCAGCTGCTGAGACCCCGTAAGTATTGCCACTTACGCCATCTCCATCTGGATCTCCCTTTGAAAATGCATCTAACATATTTAAGTATTCTTCATAATTTGTAGGCGCCTCTAGCCCTACTCTATCAAGCCAAGCCTTCTTAATGTAAGTAATACAGCCGTTTCCTCGAGTTGGTGAGATTCCATACAATTTGTTATTAATTCGAATGCCATCAATTAGTGATGCATTGCCTGCTGCCTTTATGGATTTTTCTAGATTCGAGCCCGCATAGTAAGAGCTGATATCTGCTAGATAATCCTTGGCGGCATAAGTGGTATAGTAGGTTGAACTAAGTAGCACAACGTCTGGCAAGTTTCCACTACTAAACATTTCTCCTACCTCATCATAATAAGTGCTATGCTCCGGTTGAATGATTTCCAAATCAATACCGGTTAATGCCTCCCATTGAGCTTCAAACTCGTCCCTTCCCTTGCCAGCTGTCACTAGTGTACCATCCACCATCATGGTGATTTTACTAGGCTTTGCGGCAGTTGAATAACCATAGTCTGTCTTCGTATCAAAAGACACGCCCGTACTCTCTGAATTACTATTTGTAAGACTACATGCATTAAGTAAAACGCATGTAGCAATCAAGAAAGCAGCTGGTCCTTTTCGTTTAAGCACATTACCACCTCCTGCACATTTATATACTATATAAAGTATACTATTGTACATGGTGGACTGTCAATTGGTATGACAACATAATAAGAAGTATGTGAAAAAGTTTGGAATGTTTGCTATCTTGCTATGTTTCAGGCTTTTGCGCTCCTTGGATTTTGGGGACTGGCGGGGCTGTGCCTTTCCAACTTGCAATATAATTCTTTATAAATTATCGTCACCCCAGCCTTTACAAATATCTACCCAACCTTCCGCGCCAGATGCCTTTTCTAACTCTGCCGGCGTTAGCTTTACAGATGTAAATTCATTACCACCAGCTGGATGAACAAATTCAAATCGCTTCATAGAAACATCCAACCAAATTGGAATATCTTCCGGTACCGCAAATGGGCAAACGCCACCAGGCTGGAAGCCCGTAATTTCCTTAACTTTATCGCGTGGAATCATATGTGGCTTTGTATGAAAATATGATTTAAACTTAGAACTGTTAACCTTTCCATCTCCAGCCATTACAACCACTACTGGCTTTTCATCCACCACAAAAGACAATGTCTTTGCAATCTCTGGCTCACTACATCCAATCTGTTGTGCCGCATGCTCCACAGTATCAATAGTTTCTGTGTGTTCTGTAAGTCTGTCACCTAGTGCCTTCTCATCAAGAAACGCCTTCACCTTCTCATTAATCATTTTCCTACCTCCATTTTCAACTAAATGTCACTTTGCAAATAATCTATTTAGTGAACAAAATCTAAATACAATACTATTTAAAGCCCCTTATTAATTTGTTTCTCCATCTTGACATGAGGAATACCATCCTCCATAAATGGCTCTGATACCACTTCAAAGCCTTCTTTTGCATAATAGCCTATGGCATATTCCTGGGCTTCAAGGTATATTTTCTTAGACTTTAGCCGCTCTGTTGCTACCCTTACGCCTTC
>JAEEGH010005568.1_pt1 | contig 31532 bp, 20 predicted proteins | sample 9134181 | NCBI WGS metagenome assembly JAEEGH01 (sample SAMN16246544, study PRJNA631951) | gut metagenome | biome: gut microbiome; feature: rumen; material: DP-attached | host: Bos | place: Iran: Karaj | collected 2018-10
CCCTCGCCAAAGAGCTCGGCGGCGAAGTCTCCAGCTCCCGCGCCATGGTCGACGCCGGCGTCATGCCTGCCGACCGTCAGGTGGGTCAGACGGGTAAGACCGTCCGGCCCGCCCTCTACATGGCTTGCGGCATCAGCGGCGCCATCCAGCACCTCGCCGGTATGGAAGAGAGCGACCTCATCATCGCCATCAACAAGGACAAATTCGCTCCCATCTTCCAGGTTGCCGACCTCGGCATCGTGGGCGACCTCCACAAGATCGTCCCCATGCTAACGGAGAAGCTCCGCACCATGCAGAAATAACCCCTGCACCATTATCTATAGAGACACGCCGATCTCGGCGTGTCTCCTTTTTATGCTATGGCAATGACATCCGCCTCCTATCGCCCACGATATCCCGGCCACGATTATTATGGCCGTGGTGTCTATCTCGTCACTCTGGTGATAAGCGGACGTGTCCCCTTGTTGGGAAGGTTGGGCAACTATGCCGTTCACCTGTCTCCACTCGGTGAAAAAGTCCAGCAGGAATGGGAGGCAATCCCCAACAGGCAGATGATCCACGGCAACAAAGTGGCTGTGCATGCTTGCATCTGCATGCCCGACCACTTCCACGGCGTCATCGAGGTATTAGAACCAATGCAGTGGAGCCTCGGTGATATCATCCAGGCCTTCAAGGCCACCTGCACCAGCTTCTGGCAATCACAGCAATTCCTCCCCTCCTCCACCAATCGACCGATTTCAATCGATTGCACCGCCCCTTCCTCCCCCGCCTGGCTGCGCGAGAAATCCCTCGACCACCACAGCGAAGGCTCCCTCATCCGCAGCCTCTCCAAGAAACAACGCCAGGAATACTACGCCCTAGTAGAACGGAAACTCCGGCCGCTCTTCGATGACAACTACGACGACACGGTATGCCTCGACGACCGTCATCGTCAGGCCATGATTGCCTATGTCCACGACAACCCGCGCCGCGCTATCCTGCGTCGCGCATTGCCCAACCTGATGCAACGCAGCCTGCATGTCAAGATTGGCAACCGCAGTTACGGCACTTTCGGCAACCTTTTCCTGTTGCGATGGGCCAACAAAGTGCAGGTGCAGTGCCACCGCCGTCATCCTGTCAGCGGTCAGCCTTACGAGACCACCGACGACTACCTACGCCAACATGACGAATGGGTGACGCAGGTGATGGGGGGAGCCACGGTGATAGTGACACCCGGTATCTCACGTGGCGAGTTGTTGATAAAAAACGAATGCCTGGAGAAAGGCTATCCGCTGATACACCTGCAGAAGGAACCTATCGGCCACTGTTGGAAACCAGAGAAGAGCCGTTTCGAAGCCTGCACCAGAGGATCACTGCTCATCCTCGCCCCATGGGACCTCGACATAATGGACCCTGTTGCTGGCGTCCCTTCCGACAGCGACTACAGCCGCTTCCACAACCTCAACACCCTCGCCGCCGAGCTCTGCTCCTTCACCGGCGGAGCCGCCATCTTGAGATAACCCGGTGCGGCCGCTTTCGGCCGCGCCATCTTGCCCCCAGTTATTTTTTTTCACCATTCCATAAAAAGTTCGTATCTTTGCATTCTAAAATTATCGTATCAATGTTTATACAACATAATATAACACAATGAAACGCACCGGCAAAATCATCGGCGGCATCGCCCTTCTGGCCTTCGGCATCGTCTGGGCCTTGGAACTCCTCGACGTCATCAACATCAGCCTCGAAGGCTGGTGGGCGTTTTTCGTCATCATTCCTTGTTTCGTCAACATCTTCAGCGACCGTCACAAGGCTGGCGCCATCATCGGCTTCGGCATCGGCATCCTGCTCCTCCTCGCCGCCCGCGGCATCATCCCGTGGAACGACATCTGGAAGTATATGCTCTGCCTCGTCGCCGTGGTGTGGGGCTTGTCGCTCCTGTTCTTCAACAAGAAGAGCTGCGGCCACTGCCACAACAGCGAGCAGACCGTCCCTGTCGTCCTCGACGGCAGCAAACAGCACAAGATTGACGTAACCTTCGGCAAGCAGGAATACAGCTACGACGGCCAGCCCTTCGAGGGAGCCGACGTGCATGTCAGCTTCGGCTTCGCCGGCCTCGACCTGCGTGATGCCGACATCCGCGACGGTGCCGTCATCAGCGTCGACTGCAGCTTCGGCGGCATGGAGATCCGCGTCCCCAAAGGTGTCTGCGTCAACAACAGCATCGACACCGCCTTCGCCGGCGTCGACTGCGACTGCTGCACCCAGCCCACCGACGGCGCCAAGACCCTCTACCTCAAAGGCCGCTGCAGCTTCGGCGGCATCGAGATCAAGTAACCCCCATCCCGACACAAAAAACGAAGCGGCCCGCAGCAAATGTTACGGGCCGCTTTCTTTATGGATGATTCTGATTAAACACACCAACGCGTCCTCACACTCATTTATTTTTTGTCAATTCATAGAATCTTCGTATTTTTGCAAATTGTACGCAGGGAACACCCCGGCTGTTCCAACCACCCACACCAGAAGGACCTGTTGATAGTGTAGGTATTGGCGCCATACCCAAAAGACATAATAATGGCAGATGGAAGATTATAATGTAATAAAGACATATCAATATGAAACAATATAATGTCAACGAAGGCTATATGCCTTTCATGGGTTATCAGACCTATTACCGCATTGTCGGTGAACCCTCAGACAAACCCGCGCTGGTGCTCCTGCACGGCGGTCCAGGCAGCACGCACAACTATTTCGAGGTGCTAGACCGCATTGCCAAAACGGGCCGCCAAGTGATTTCCTATGACCAAATCGGCTGCGGCAACTCTTACCTCGACGGCCACCCCGAGTTGTGGACCCAAGAGACTTGGATCAACGAGCTCATCGCTTTGCGCGAGCACCTGCATCTCGACCAACTCCACCTCCTGGGCCAGTCGTGGGGCGCCATGCAGGCCATCGCCTACATCATCGACTGCCAACCCAAAGGCATCAAGTCGGTCATTCTTTCCTCGGGCCATGCCTCCAGCTCGCTTTGGGCTAGCGAGCAGCACCGCCTCATCAAATACATGTCGGAAGAAGACCAAAAAGCCATCCGTCGCGCCGAAGCCACTGGCAATTGGGACGACCCCGACTATCTCCGTGCCAATGAGCATTACTTCGAGCGTTACGTCATCAGTGTCGACGAGAACTCGCCCGAATGCCTCCGCCGCCCCAAACGCGCAGGCAACGAAGCCTATCTCTATGGCTGGGGGCCCAACGAATACCAACCCTTGGGCAATTTGGCCGACTTCGAATACACCGACCGCCTCGGCGAAATCAAGCAACCCTGCCTGATTTGCAGCGGCACCCGCGACATCTGCACTCCCGTGGTGGCCGCCTCGCTCTACGAGAACATCCCCAACAGCCGTTGGGAAGTCTTCAAAGGCGCACGCCATACCTGCTTTGTGGAACAGACAGATAAGTACTGCACGATTCTTGAAAAGTGGTTGGAGGAAAACGACTAACTCAATACTTTTTTCTATTTTTGCCGTTTAATTCGCAACAAAACTAACCTTCACTATGACACGCTATATTTTTGTGACGGGAGGCGTGGTCTCCTCCCTTGGAAAAGGCATTATTTCTGCCAGTATCGGCAAACTGTTGCAAGCCCGTGGCTATTCCATCACTATCCAAAAAATCGACCCTTACATAAATATCGACCCAGGGACGCTGAACCCTTATGAGCATGGCGAGTGCTATGTGACCGTTGACGGCACGGAAACCGACCTCGACCTCGGCCACTACGAGCGTTTCACGGGCATCCGCACCACCCAGGCCAACTCGGTGACCACGGGCAAAATCTATAAGACCGTCATCGACAAAGAACGCCACGGCGACTACCTCGGTAAGACCATACAAGTGGTGCCTCACATCACCGATGAGATCAAACGCCGCATCTTGCATAACGATGACGTTGACTTTGTCATCCAAGAAATCGGCGGTACCATCGGCGACATCGAAGCGGCACCTTTCCTCGAAGCCATCCGACAGCTGAAATGGGAACTTGGCAACCGCGCCCTCAGCGTTCACCTCACCTATATTCCTTACCTCAAGGCCGCCGATGAATTGAAGACCAAGCCCACACAGCATTCAGTGAAAGAACTGCAAGCTGCTGGTATCCAGCCAGATATGCTCGTGCTCCGCACCGAAAAGCACCTCTCCGACAATGTCCGCCAAAAGGTGGCCTCGTTCTGCAACGTCGACCTGGAATGCGTGGTGCAGAGCGAGGACCTGCCCAGCATCTACGAGGTGCCCGTCAACATGCAGCGTCAGGGTCTCGACGCGGCACTTCTTAGGAAGTTCGGTCTCCCCGTTGGCGAAACTCCCAAGATGGAAAACTGGAACCGTTTCTTGGAGTTGCAACGCACCGCCACCAAGGAAGTCCATGTGGGCCTGGTGGGCAAATACGACCTTCAAGATGCCTACAAAAGCATCCGCGAGAGCCTGAATCTGGCGGGCATCTACAACCACGTGAAGGTGAAAATCGACTTTATCAACAGTGAGAACATCACCAAGGAGAATGTCGCCAAACAGCTCTCAGGCGTGGCAGGCATTTTGGTCTGTCCTGGCTTTGGACAGCGCGGCATCGAAGGAAAGATTGTCGCCGTGGAATATGCGCGTGTCAACAACCTTCCCGCCTTCGGCGTGTGCCTCGGTATGCAGATGATGGTCATAGAATTTGCCCGCAACGTGTTGGGCTACAAAGACGCCAACTCGAGCGAGATGGACACCAACACCCCGCATAATGTCATTGACATGATGGAGGAACAAAAGACCATTGTCAACATGGGTGGCACCATGCGCTTGGGCGCATACAATTGCGAACTCCGCGAAGGCAGCCGTGTAGCTGAGATCTACGGTACGCCCCAAATCAGCGAGCGTCACCGCCACAGATACGAATTCAACAACCAATACAAAGACGAATACGAGAAGAATGGCATGAAATGTGTAGGTGTGAACCCGGAGAGCGACTTGGTCGAGATCGTCGAAATACCCAACCATCGTTGGTTCATCGGCACCCAGTTCCACCCCGAATACTCCAGCACGGTGCTTCATCCGCACCCCTTGTTTATGAGTTTCGTCAAAGAAATCGCCCAATGAGAATGGAAGAAATTCGTATTTTTGCAGCCTAAAGTAATCAACCAATGAAGAGAACGCTCATCATCATAGCCTTTTCGTTGCTGCTTGCCTCCTGCGGAAACAAGCAACCTCAAGGAACAACCACTACCACTGAAAAGCCAAAGAAATCAGTGACCGTTCCTAATTTCAACGCCGACTCGGCTTACCAGTTTGTGGCCAGGCAGACCAACTTCGGGCCGCGTGTGCCTGAGACGCAAGCTCATGCCGACTGTGCCGAATGGCTTGCCGCCAAGCTCGGCGAGTATGCCGACACGGTCATCGTGCAGGACTTCAGGTCGCGTTTGTTCAACGACAAAGGCATCGACGGTCAGAATATTGTCGGTGTGTTCCATCCCGAGGCCAAGAAACGTATCGTGCTATGCGCCCACTGGGACTCGCGCCCCTTTGCTGATCATGACTCCGATGTGGCCAACTCTCGCAAACCCATCGATGGGGCCAATGACGGTGCTAGTGGTGTAGGCGTTCTCTTGGAATGTGCTCGTCAGTTCAAGTTGCAGGAGTTGCCTCAAAACTTGGGCATCGACATCGTTTTGTTCGATGTGGAGGACTATGGCCCGCATCAGGAAGAGGCTGAGTTGTATTATGATGAGTCGGTCAACCACTGGGCTTTGGGCTCACAGTATTGGTCGAAGCACCCGCATGTGTATGGCTACAAGGCATATTACGGCATCCTCTTGGATATGGTGGGTGGCAGCAATCCTAACTTCCCAAAAGAGTATTATTCACAAGGCTATGCCGTTTGGGTGAGCAACAAGGTATGGCGCAAAGCTGCCGATTTGGGTTATCGTCCGTATTTCACCAACGAGTTGGGCACCATGGTCAGTGACGACCACATCCCGATGAACCAGATTGCAGGCATCCCGACGATAGACATTATCGACCTGCAACCCTCAAGCAGTAACGGCTGCTTCCCCGAAGTGTGGCACACCTTGAACGACAACCTTGAGCACATCGACAAGTCGACTCTCGGCATGGTGGGCGATTTGCTGTTGCATGTGATATATGAAGAATAAATGTTTTAACCTATTATTAATCAAATTCTTACAGAAATGAAAAAAGTATTGTTAATCATGGTGGCAGTCTTAGGTATGGCCTTTGCTGCCAATGCACAGGACAATTTGGGCGTCCGTCTCGGTACGGGTAGCTATGGTCATGGAGCTGAACTCTCCTGGCAACATGCTCTCGGCGATAACAATCGTTTGGAATTGGACCTTGGCTTCAACGGTTTGTTCAACAACACCAACGCGTATCAGTTCATCAATTTGACGGGTGTTTATCAATGGCATTGGTACATCGCTGACAAGTTTGGCTGGTACGTTGGTCCTGGTGCCACCATTGGCATTTTCCCCGATGCTGACAAGAGCTTTGGTATCGCTGTCGGTGGCCAAATCGGTATCGACTATGAGCTGCCCATTCCTCTGCAGCTTTCGTTGGATGCCCGCCCAATGTGGAACTTCCTTGGAGCCTATAACGGCTTCGGCTGGGGCGCTTGCTTAGGCATCCGTTACATGTTCTGATGGGCTAAAGCCAAGCAATGAAAAAAAGACCGCAAAACTGCGGTCTTTTTTCGTTTTTATCTTTCCATTAGATTACTCTACAATGACCTTTTGGGTCACCACCTTGCCGCCAATGACGCTCACGAAATAGAGGCCTGCCGGCAGGTCGCTGACATCAATGGTGGCTTGCTTGTCCATCACGAAGCCGCGCACCTCTTGGCCTTGGGCATTCATGATGTGGACACAGAGTTTGCCCAACTCATAATCCGTAGCGATGGTCATCTGGTGCTTCACTGGATTGGGCGAAATGGTCACCGTGAACGGGTCTTTCTCGAAGTCCACATATTCCTTGACATCGACCAAAACGCCGTCGCTGTTGGAACGGCTCACCACCATGCCTGAGACCCTCAGAATCGGGTTGTCGGGGTTGCCGCATTGGATGCAGGAATTCACACCGTCTTGACAGCCAGGATAGTTGGGATGGCACTGGTCGACGTAGTTCGGGTCGAACTGGTAGAAGAGATGTGCTCCGCCTTGGGGTAGGTATTCGTTTAGGTCGTAGTCCCACACCATGCCCATGCTGCCGGGACACCATCCACTGCGGTTGTAGGTCCAGGTGCCGTTTTGGGGCTGACAGCCTGCAGGATTGGGGGTGCAGGTCTGCCAGAGGTGTTGGTCGAAACGATGTTCGCCGTTCACGAACACATGGTGCGTGGCTTCATGGAACTCTGCCGCATTGCCGGTGTTGTAGGCGCCGCCCGAGGTATTGCTCCAGTTGTGGCCCGTGGTGATGATTTTCAGATGGGCTTCCTCGGCACTCTCGGCAAACTCGAAGTCCATCTCAGGCACGGGTTGCGGGTTGGCATAATCACCGAAGTCATACTTGCCGAACCAGATGGGCTGCACGTCACTGTAGAGGTAATCGGGTGTGCCTTTCTGCATGTTGAAGGTCAGGATGGGGTTGAAGCTCCAGTTCTGCCAGATTTCGTAGTACACCTCAAACTCGACCAAGCCTTGCAGGATGGAGGTATAGTCGGTGACGTTGATGTCGTCGTCGCACTCCACACCGAAAGGAGAACAGTAGCGGAACAACTCCACCCACTCGCCACGATGGTTCTTGACGCGCACATAACCGATATGGTCGTAAGGATCACAGTTGCCGTTGACGCATTGATGGTCGTAATGTGCGTTGATGGAGGTAAAGGCACCCACATGGGAAGGCAGGGCATATTCGCCGAGGGCAATCTGGCTTGGGGCACTGACGACGAGGTCACCGTTCATGGCCACGACGTCAACATTGTTGAAGTCGTTGGTCACGGTGAAGCGGTTGCTGACGGTGGTCGTCTTGCCGCCGCTTTGGGTGATGCTGGCTGTCATGTCGAAGTCACCGAAAGAAGTGGGTTCCCACATGGCAAACCAATAGCCGTTGTCGGGGTCGTCGGGATAAGCGGTTTGCAGTTGAATGGTCTGTCCGTCCACGTTGCAATGCACATCTTCAAACTTGATGACGTTGCCGTGCTCGATGTAGGCGCTCAACACCAGCATCATAGGCTTCAGTTCGGTCATATAGACGTTGAGGCCTTCGTAGGGTCTGCGGATGGTGATTTCGGGCGTGAAGTTGTCGGGGTCGACCACCTCGAAAGTGCGGTTCACAGCAGGTGCGGCTTGCCATTGCGTGCCGTCGCCAGGTTGGATGGCACGGACTTTCACGATGCCTTCCTGACCTGTCAGGGTGACGGTGTTACCCTCAAGTGTGGCGGGACCTTCCACCAGCTCGAAGCTGACAGGCAGTCCCGAGGTGGCGGTGGCATTGAGTTGGAAAGGTTGGTCGAAGACGAGTTTGTCGGGGATGGCGTCAAACTCAATGAATTGCGAGGCCAGTCCAGCGGGGATGTGTCGCACCACGACATTGTCGAAGCCACCGTGTGAGCTGCTGAGGAAGAACACGCCGTCCCACATGGCAGGGTCGAAGCGGTTGCCGCTGCCAGGGGTGAGGCCAGCGTTGATGCCTTGCACCTCGGGCACGGGTTCAAACTCGCCCGTGCAGCCATGGTCGGCGAAGAGGGTGACGGAGCCTTGGCGTTCGTTGGCTTCAAGGTCGATCATGATCTTCCAGCGTGTCCAAGCGGCCTCAGGGGTGTCGTAGTTGAACGAGGCCGCGATTTCGTTGTTGGGCAACACGATGCCTGTGACGAAGCTCGGTCGCGGGTCGACACCTGTGGTGACGAAGTAGATGCCACCGTCTTGCGTGGGCAGGGCAGGGTTGGGGTGTGTGGCCTCATAGCTCATCGGAGGCAGCACGGTGCCGTCGCCGTCGGCGTCATAGCCGATGCCGAAGCAGGTGCCCCACCAGTTGCGCATCATGTCGATTTCCACCTCGATGATGCCGCCCGTTGAGAAGTCGAACTCGAAGCTTGCGGTCGATTTATGGGTGGCCACCTCGCCGTAGTTGGTGTTGGCGTTATCGAAGAAGGCACCCATGGACTCATCGGGCGTGGTGTGGCCGCCACCGCCGAGGTATTCGGTCTTCAGTTGGCCGCCGCCCGCGCTATGGGCACGCGCCACCCAGCCACCTTGGCCATTGAGCGGTGCACCTTCAACGTAACTATTGAAATTATCGGTGGCCTCGGTCTGGGCCGTTAGGCCCAAGGATAAGACCATCAAAGCAAGAAGTAGAGGTAATTTTTTCATGGAGTAGTTTTTTAAGTTGATGTGACAAAAGTACATATTTTGTGGGAAACCGCAAAAGTTTTCCTAAATTTGCAGGCATGAAAGCGATGTCATTCGTCATAGGATTTTTGTTTGCCCTTGTCGCCTGTACCGAAAAAACGCAGGTCCCTGAGCCTGAGGTCGCTGAGCCTGGTCGAAGCGTCGAAGGGCCGTCCCCCGAATTGTGTGCCATCGATAGCCTCATGTGGCACCAGCCCGACAGCGCGTTGATGTGCCTGTTGCCCTATTTCAACGACACCTGCTGTAGAGACGTTTCCCGAAACGTCTCGGAAAACGCAAATAATGACACATTGGAAGACGTTTCAGGAAACGTCTCTACAACAATGACCTACAACCGCCATTACGCCCACCTGTTATTGGCCGAATTGTTATACAAAAACGATTACGCCCAAACCAACCGCACGGAATTGTTACAGGCGGTGGCGTATTTCGATAGCCTTGTGCGGCAGGCTCCCCCTTTGAAAGGGGGGCGGGGGGATTCTCCCCCTTTGAAAGGGGGTGCCCGAAGGGCGGGGGATTCAAAAACAACCTCCAACCCAATCTCCAACCTCGCCTTTCTTGACGCCCGCGCCCATTATATTAATGGCGTAGGCTATTACGAACAAGACAGTCTGGTGCAAGCCTGTGCGGAATACCTGAAGACCTTGGAGGTGATGGAAAGCCATTTTAATGAAAATGAACTGGTAGGGCATAAGGCAAGGTTTATGGCCTATACCTACAACCGTCTTGGAGATATGTTCTCGGAGCAGTTTATGATGGAGCCGGCTATTGATTGCTACGAAAACGCTTTGATCTATTGTAGAATAGAAACCACCTCACCAACAGGTGTTTCCAAAATACTTACTCGTTTGGGTGTACAGTATGATAAGTTGGGATACAAAGAAAAAACGAGAGATTATTATGAGCAAGCCCTTACAGAGATGCCCAAGTCTGATAATCTAAGTTATAGAGATTTGATAGCATCTAAAGCTCTTTGTGACTATCAATTGGGGTTGGGAATAGAACAGCCATTGAACGTCTTAAAACAAGCTCTTTCAGATGCAGATGATGAAAGCGAGAGATTGACCCGATTTCTGACAATAGGTGCCATATATGCAGAAGAGAAGATGTATGATTCTGCCATATGTTATTTGGAACCTGTATTGGAAAAAGAAGAAGACATTGCTTCTCAAATACAAGCTGCTGAATGTTTGCGTATTATCTATGATAGTATCGGAGATAATGACAATTTGGACAAATGTCTACGTTTTTTGGCCCTACAGAAAAAATCAGAAGGGCAGAACAAAGTTTTGGTTTCCCAGTTAGAAGACTTGTTTAAGTCTCACATAAACCGAAAACAGAAGAAAGAAGCAGAAGAAGCGCGAAAAAAATCCATTAAAAAAACAGTTGGTATCATCGTGCCTATTGCCATTGCCGTTGTATTGGCCATCATTATTATTGCTAAACTCAGAGGCAAGAAACTACTGAGAGATAAAGAGAAACGACACCAAGAGGAAATGGAGTCTGAGCGGCAGACTCACCGCATGGAGCAGGCCGCCATGTCAGGAAGACTGAAACGAAGCAACCAAGAGGTGCGCGAACTGAAAGACCAAATCAAGCAACAGAGTAACACGGCTGTGAAGACCGGGCAAGCTGTTTCGTTCATGGATGAGCCGATTTGCCGCCTCATCATGGAGCGGGTGAACGAAGGGCAGTTCAAGTCGCAAATGGATTGCACCCTTTATAAAGACTATGCCCTGGGCAAAGAGCAAATGACGACTTTGCGCGAGGCCACCGACCGTCATTTCGGGCAGTTTACAGTCCGACTCAAGAAAGCCTTTCCTGAGCTTACCCATGGCGACCTCGACTATTGTTGCCTCTACTTACTCGGCTTGAGCGATGCCGACATTTCCGCCTTGATGCAACGCGCCTACAACACCGTCAATGAGCGTAACAGTAAGTTGAGAAGAATATTTGGTAGCGAAAATGCGATTTCCATCACTTTGCAAGCTATCGCCAATGAATCCATATCCGTTTGATTGATAAGTCGTTAATCAAAAATCCGAACAAATCCGAACATTATTATTCTTGACAATGGTACTCGACCCGACATATTTTTGCATCGTTTTCTAAATCTAATAACTATGAAGAAGTATTTGGTATTAGCCGTTTTATTTTTTGCGGCATTTGGCATGAGAGCCCAAGAAGGTGAAATCGTCTATGTGGATTTCGAACCAGACTCTATCGTTCAACTCATGGATATAGATCTTTATCCAGAGTCGAGGATGAACATAGACTTTGACTTCGACAGCCTTCCTGATATAAGAATCTATCAGCGCACTACTTCTACGGGTTTTTGGTTCCAAATGAAAAGTTATGAACCCGAATGGGAAATACATGAATATGAAGCCGGTGACACATTGGTGCCCATGAACGATCCCAATCAATGGTGGTCTACAGGTATTACGTGGTTACCTTATTTCTATCATGATATAGACACCATGAGCGACAGGTTTGCCGTAAGACATAAAGTTGGAGACGATTATTTCTACGGATGGTTCAGGGCTTATATTACTCCTATTCAGAATCAATATTCATGGCCGTGGGTTGCCTTGGACCAAATGGCTTATTGCACCATCCCAAATTATCCTTTGGTTTGGGGTCAAACCTATATTGTTAGCATAGATGAAAACGATGAATCCACACCCTTCGCCACTCTCTACCCCAATCCCACCAATGGCATGGTCACCGTTACCGGCGAGAACCTGCGGCAAGCCGAAATCATCAACATACTCGGTCAGCAGGTGCTCAGTGTGCAAGGCAAAGGAAACGAGCTTCGAATCGACATGTCCAACCTGCCCGCGGGTGTTTACTTCGTTACTGTCACCAATGAGGAAGGACGGAAGTGCGTGCGGAAGGTGGTGAAGGAATAGGCAGCCATGAAAAAGATATTGAAATTCCTGTTTTCCGTTGCGACAGCAGCGGTCGTGGCCATCCTATTGCTTTCGGGCTGCCAAAACAGGAAAAAGAAAGAATGTCCCAAAACACCTGTCCAGGATGTTGCCGTAGTGGACACAACCACTCAAGAAGACACCATGAAAGCCTTCTACGAGCGGATGCGACGATGGAAAGCTCTACATGGCTATACAGACCGCTGGGAAAGTGATAAGTAATGAAAGCGGAAGCCGCCTCGATGAGGTGGCTTCCGCTTAATTTATAGATTTCTCTCTTTCCATTGTTGGCTGAACGACTTGGAAGCAAACTCAGGCAATGCCCTGGTTTCGCCCCAAAGCGGTGCCAACAAACGCTTCATTTCCAACTTCTTGAAAAACAACGGACCATCCATCTTTTTCCGCGACTTGCAATGCCAAATCATGGCTTTCATCAGAGCGTCATATTTGGTATTGCCTGTTTTTTCGGTCATGGCCAAATGGCGGTTTTCGATGATCAAGTCGTCCAACGGAATCTTCATGGGACAGATTTCGACACACTTGCCGCACAACGCACAGGCCGAATTGAGGTAGTTGTAATCCATCATGCCCGCCATCAAAGGCGTCATCACCGTGCCTACAGGGCCAATATGCTTGGTACCATAGGAATACCCGCCAATGTTCTTATAGACCGGACAAACGCTGATGCATGCCCCACAATGGATGCACGACATTACTTTGCGCTGCTGTTCTTGCGACAGCATCTCTGAACGGTTGTTGTCCAAAAGGATGACATACATCTGTTCAGGACCTTTGCCCGTTGTGGACGGCCCGAAAGTGATACTATTGCAAGCCGCCATGCTCCGACCCGAGGAATGCAGCGACACCAATGGCAACAACACACTCAAATCGTCGATGCTGGGAATCACTTTGGCGATGCCAGCCACCACAATGTGAACTTTTGCCATCGAAGTGGATTTCAAGATATTACCTTCATTCTCGGTAAGCACTACGCCACCCGAATCGGAAAGAAGAAAGTTGGCTCCAGTAATACAAATAGGTGCATCCTGCGACTCAATACCCACCTCATGCCGCACAAAGTTAACCATTTGCTTTGCTGAGCTGTCGGGTTTCAGCTTGAAAGCCGAAGTCAGGATGGCATTGTTTTCTTCCTTTGAGAGATGCAAGGAAGGCGCAAGGGGATGATAAGACTTCTTCTGTGCCTTATGCAGCACAAAACGAGCCACTTCCGTTTCCACAACATGGATGTCTTTACGCTCCAAGAAGCCATTCAACTCTATTTCATCAAGGACAGTGGAATTGGAACGCATGATGGCATCGGTTTTTTCCATGCATATGAGGTCGTAAATCATGGTCAAGGCATCATCGGCATTGCGCGCCCATAATACTTTCCCGCCATTTTCAGTAAAATGCGTTTCAAAGTCGACCAACAGCTTTTCCAAACCCAAGAGTGACTTGTTGCGCAGGGTATAGGCACGCTGCTTTTCCAAGTCGAGGTTACGGTAGTTTTCTTTGCCTTTGGCAAAGTTGTTCTCGAAGCAGCTGGTGCTATAGTTCATCTTCTGCCAATGCTCGTCATCAAAAGCTAAGGCACAGCCTTCTTCAAATATGGTGTTAGGGTCACTTATCATCATGATTCTCAATAGGTTCTATCTTTTCAACTCTTCTTTTATGACGACCTCCTTCGAAGTCGGTGTGCAGAAAAGCCTGTACCATCTCCCATGCCAATTCATTGGAAATGAAACGTCCAGGCAAAGCAAGGATATTGGCATCGTTATGCTGACGGGCCAATTTGGCCAGCTCCACATTCCAACATAAAGCAGCACGCACATTATGATGATGGTTAGCTGTCATTTGGGCACCATTGCCGCTGCCACAGAGGATGATGCCTAACGGGTATTGTCCACCTTCTATTGCATTAGCCAGGGGATGAATCATGTCGGGATAGTCGACGCTATCGGGGGTGTAGGTGCCGTAATCATCAACTTGGTAACCTGCTTCCGTCAGTTTTTCAATCAGAAATTGCTTCATCTCGAAGCCGCCATGGTCGCTTGCTATGGGTATGATGTGCTCCATTTTTCTGCTGTTGATAATTCAATTCGCAAAAGTACATATTTTCATTGTTCATAAAAGCCTTATTCCATTATTTCTGAATGATTTACCCGCTTGAAAAAAATCAACATTTTTGAAATAATAAACTGATAATCAATAATATAGTAAGTTATCAACAGATGATTTGTTGAAAACTTTTTCAGTCAGGTGGATAAAAATGATGGTCTGTTGATTCAACATTTTTTCAACCTAAAACCATCCTAAAATGAACATCATTTAAAAAAATAGAAGTCGTTTTTACACGTTTTTTCGTTTTTCATCGAATAGCCGAAAAGGTATTGATAAGGCTGAAAAAGAAAATTTTGGCTTTTTTGTTTTGATGCCTCTCAAACTGAAAACCATTAATGCAAGAAATTTAATGAAAAGTTTTCAACCAATTCACAGGCTTATTAACATCCGTATCATCTCATCATTAATTTGAAATATTAAAATTAAAAAATGAAATATCGATAATTGACGTGTTGATAACTCCAGACGATTTTTCCGACGGATTGAGAAAGACATGTCTCTATTCCGTGAAAAATGTCTAATTTTGACCCGAATTTAGCAAGCAAATGAAGCAAAAAGTAAGCATTGTTTTGATGATCATATTAAGTCTGTTTATCGGTCTTGAGGCTTTCTCACAGACTGAGTATCAGACGTATACCTATCCTAACGGACAGATTTCAAGTGAAGGATACCTACGCAATGGTCAGCCTGACGGACTTTGGAAGACCTATTATGAGAGCGGTCAACTGAAATCGGTAGGCAAGCGTACGAATTTCTTGCTGGATAGCACTTGGGTATTTTTTACGGAATCTGGAGACACTTCATTGATTATCAACTACAAGAAAGATTTGAAAAACGGTTTGCGCTTTACCTACGGTAAAGAGGACATTTTGGAGGAACCCTATGTGAATGATGTGAAGCAAGGTGAAGGTCACCGTTATGATCGGAAGCATCATCTCATCCAGACCATGACGTTCAAGAATGGCTTTGAAGAAGGTATTTCACCTGTTTTTGATACGACGGGTCTGTTGCGTGAAATCATCACCTACCGCAAAGGTTTTGTCATGACACGTGAAGCCTTGAACCGTTACGATCGTGAAGGTAAAAAGCATGGCTATTGGAAGACCTTCTTCGACGATTGGAGTCTGCATACAGAATGTTATTACCGTCATGGTCTGCGCGATGGATTCTATAAAGAATATGATGAGAAAGGTAACTTGAAGAAGATCACAAAGTATGTGAATGATGTAGAGCAAGTCTTGGAGGGCGACCAAAAACCGCTTATTGTTCAGCATGAGTATTATCCCAATGGTCGAGTGAAACGTGAAGCCTCTTTCCGTGATGGCAAACGCGAAGGTGTTTGGCGTGAGTTTGACGAGGAAGGTAATGTCATCAATTCCCAGACTTATAAAAAAGGCGCTTTGGTGGGTCAAGGTATTGTGGATACGGATGGCAAACGACGTGGTGAATACAAAGAGTTTTATCCCGACAGTACGCTAAGAGCAGAAGGCCTTTTCATTGGCGGCTTACGTTCAGGGGAATGGAAGTTCTATTACCATAACGGACAACTTCAAGAGGTGGGTAACTATAAAGAAGGTGACCCTGATGGTGCCTGGACTTGGTATTACGATAACGGCCAAAAACAAATCGAAGAACAATTCTATAAAGGTCAAGCGAATGGACCTTACAAGGAATATGATACGAAAGGCAATGTCATCGTGACAGGCACTTATTTCGATGGCATGAAAAACGGTAAGTGGATCGAGCAAATCGGTGACATGCGCACCCAAGGTGAATATCGGAACGACAAGCAAGTAGGGGAGTGGATATCATATTACGACAACGATAAAATGGCTTTTCAAGGGAAATACAATGCAGGTTATCCGGATGGGGAGCATTTCTACTATTATGAGAACGGAAAGCTACGTGAGATCCAAAACTATACCGCTGGTGTGAAGCATGGCGATTGGAAAAAATACCTCGATACAGGAGAATTGTACTTTACCGTTACATATGATCATGGCAAAGAAGTGAAGTATGATGGTGAAGCGTTAGATGAAACTGAAATTGTCAGAGAATGAAGCAGATACCCTTTTTACATCAAGGCTCAAAAGTAGGTATTGCCGCACCAGCACGCTGTGTGACTCCTGAAGAAATGCAATTTGCCATTCGTTGGTTGGAAGAACAAGGATTTGTACCAGTCTATGATGACAGGCTTTTTGAAGGGCACTATATCTTCGCTGGTGATGATGATTTCCGGGCCGCTGTGTTTCAAGAATATATTGATAATAAACAAATTGAAGCCATTTGGTTGGCGCGAGGTGGCTATGGCAGCATCCGCATCATCGACAAATTAGACTTTACACAGTTTTTGCAGCATCCGAAATGGATTGTCGGCTTCAGTGACGGAACCATTCTCCATAGTAAGTTGAACCGTTTGGGCGTTCCCAGTTTGCATGCCTCCATGCCTTTCTATTTTGCCAACAAGACTCCAGAAGCCAAACAATCCTTATTTGATGCTTTGACAGGCAAGCCTTTGCATTATAAAATGCCTGCACATCCACAAAACCGAATAGGGCAGATGGAAGGTGAAATCATTGGCGGTAACTTATCCGTTTTATATGGTCTGACGGGTTCTAACACGTTTCCGGATTTGGATGGCAAGATCCTTTTCATTGAGGAAGTGGACGAATATATCTATCACATTGACAGAATGATGCATGCGTTGAAACGGGCTGGAAAACTGGAACATTTGAAAGGTCTCATCGTTGGCGGCTTGACCCAGATACACGACAACACCCACCCCTTTGGGATGAGTGTTGAGGAAGTGATAGCCGAAGCTGTTTCAGCATATGACTATCCAGTGTGTTTCGGTTTCCCTGCAGGACATTTTGATGATAATCGAGCCGTGTTTTTCGGACAAAAATCACAATTGTCTGTTACTGAAACGGGTTCTGTTTGGGATTGCCAATAGCGATTTTGTTCATTGACTTAAGGATAGTTTTCAGCAATTCAGGACTAGTCAGGTTGAGCCAGTCACAGAAGGTAATACTCATGTATTTCGCCGTCTTTTTCCAGTTGCCCTTGTGGTCTTTCTTCAAGGAGAAGATGTAGGAATTGCTGGTTCCGAGCAGCACTTCCTTTAATGCGCAGACTTTATAGACAATCTCATTAAATAGACTCTCACTGTTCACACCAGTCTTACACTCGATGACAAACAGTTTGTTGGCCTTCATGAAGCACACATCAAGCTCATTGTTATGTTTGATGATGCCGTTGGAGATATGCACTCCCATGGCAATGTCATCGGGTTGCAGCACTTTTTTGATTAGAGAATAAACATATTCTTCAAACCAACCGCCTGTAAGATACTCGATTTCATAACTTTGCAGAGAATCTTTCTTTTCTGGAACAAAACCGATGTAATTCAAGAACTTGCTCAGATTGGGTATGGCGGTCATGAACTCTTTATGAGGATTTTCCGCTTCCGTAATATTGAGGAATTTCCAGTTGCGGTACTTTTCACGCAAAGTCTCCATCACCTGATAATCGCCACGGCCAAACATACTTTGGGAAAACATGGTGAACAAATGCTGTGAAAAAGCGGTTTCCTTCACTTGTTTGCGCGGTTGATCCACATCACTTTGCAGTCCGTAGAGGCTGAAATACTCTTTCAAGGTCATTCGGTGTTTGATAGGAAACACTTCATCGTCATCATCATAGATGCTGTGGTCGAAGATAGTCTTGACAATCAGGTTTTCACGCGTTTGGGTATAGAAAAACAAGGTGTTGAACTCCTCGAAGACGTGCTGCACCGACAAAGTCATGTAACGATTGCCGCCTGCAAGGTTAAGGTAGTATTGCGTATCGGCATTTAGCTCGCTTTTTATAGTGCGACAGATATACTCATAGAGCATTTTATCTTCATGCCGTTTGACGATAATACGTTTGACAAACGTTTCATCGACTTCCAGCTGCTGAGCCAAATGCTGGATACAATCGGCTTCCTCTTCGTTGGAGATAAATAGCAGTTCGTCGCCTTCTTCGTAATATTCCTTAGTGAACAAATAAGCCGGCAACGGATTGCTTTTGTCTATGATATTGACGATAGTTTTTGACATAGTTATTCGAGTATTATTTTCTTCACGACTTTTCCTTCAGTATTCTTGACTTCAACGAAATAAACGCCCCTTCCCAATGTTTCAACACTAATGGTATTAATCAAATTATCAATAAGTTGTGATTTTACGATTTGTCCATTCACATTGTAAATCACCACCTCAGAAGGCATGGCTTTTTCGAGAATGATATTGAAATTACCATTGCAAACTGGATTCGGTGACATTTCAAAACATAAGGTGTTGGTCTCATTTATGCCGTCAACGTCAACGAAAGGAACAAAAGTGACCAGTCCCAAGTTCGGGTCATCATTTTGGTGGACAATATGGTCTTCAATTAATTGATCATTGGAAGTGCCCCAGTTGTTGCCGACAGCCATAATGTCGCAAGCGGAGTTGTTATAAAGATCGTAAACCACACCACCGTTGCCATTGTCATGGATTTGATTGTTACCCCAGTCGTCTTCGGTGCCGAGGTCAATGTCAAAAGCATTAATGGCAGTAATGCCCCAAAGATTACCAGTGATGATGTTACCACGCAGAACGGCCTTGTTGTTTTCGTCCATACCGTAGATGCTGATGCCGCTACCGCCATTCATGGGGTTGTCTTCGAAGTGGTTGTCAACGAATTGGTTTCTTTCGATGACGGAAGAAATAGTTAGTCCTTGCTGGTTGTAACCATAACGACCATTAATCACCTTATTGTCTCTCAGCAACACTTTTGTCGAACCGGTGCCCATCAAATCAGCGACAGAAATACCGCCCACACGATGTGTCGCATAGTCATCATCTATTGTATTGCCAACGATGTAGATGGTGTCTTCGGCACCAGGTCCAAGGTTGATTTGCGGGCTGTTGATATTGCTTGTGACATTTTCCTCAAGCTGGTTGTTCAAAATTTTCGGAGAACCTTGTCCATTAGCTGGTGAACTGATGGCTGCACCTTCATTTCTAAGAAAATAACAGTCTTCAATCAACGGATTACAGTTCATGAAGTCAATGACGGCATTACTATAGTCGCGAGTGAAATACACGAACTTACAATCGATGAAGTCCACATCCGATTCAATCACTTTGATACCGCAACCATCACTGAAATACAAGTTCTTAAGTTCACAATGAGAGGCATTTTCAAACCGCATACTAAACTGTTGTGACATAGATCCATAGATACCTACTCTTACCGAATTGGTACAAACTACAGAACCATTAATTGTAATCAAGACACCGACAGCGTCAATTCTAGTCACTTGGTTATCGATTTTCAATACGTCATTAAAGGCAATGGTAATGTCGCTATTGAAAGAAAAGACGGTTCCTGTATTCGTGACCGCACCATTTGAAACGCTCACTAAATCGGGCAGAGTATAAGTCGTTCCGTTGCCTGGACTCACCCATTGAGCGTTCAGCATCAAGAAATTAACTATTAGAAATATTAATGTGAGTAATACCTTTTTCATAAAAAAGTCCTATTGCCGCTTTGCGTCATTGCGAGGAGGAACGACGAAGCAATCCAGAGTACAAGCTTTTTTTCTGGACTGCTTCGTACCTCGCAGTGACGCGAAGCGAGTTATAAACAAAAATTATTTCTTAATCGCTGCAATGCCAGGCAGTTCCTTGCCTTCGATGGCTTCGAGCAAAGCACCACCGCCAGTGGAGACATAGGAAACTTGGTCAGCCAAGCCGAACTTGTTGATGCAAGCCACAGAGTCACCACCACCGATGAGCGAGAAAGCACCACCCTCCTTGGTAGCAGCTGCGATGGCTTCAGCGATGGCCTTAGAGCCTTGGGCGAAGGTGTCGAATTCAAACACGCCGCAGGGACCGTTCCAAAGGATAGTCTTCGATCCCTTGATAACATTGGCGAAGAGTTCGCGGGTCTTCGGACCGATGTCCATGCCTTCCCAACCATCAGGGATGTTCATCGGGTCGACAACTTGGGTGTTGGCATCGTTGCCGAATTTGTCACCAACCACGCAGTCAATGGCCAAAACCAAGTTGACGCCCTTTTCCTTAGCCTTGGCAAGGATGTCAAGAGCGAGGTCGAGTTTGTCGTCTTCGCAGATGGAGTTACCAATCTTGCCACCGAGAGCTTTCTTGAAGGTGTAGGTCATGCCGCCGCAAAGGATGAGGTTGTCGACCTTAGTGAGCAGGTTCTCGATGATTTCAATCTTCGTGGAGACTTTAGAGCCACCCATGATGGCAGTGAAAGGATGCTGGATTTCGTTCATCACTTTGTTGACGGCAGCCACTTCCTTGCCCATCAGGTAACCATACATCTTATGGTCGGCATCGAAATAGTCGGCAATCAAAGCAGTAGAAGCATGGGCGCGGTGAGCGGTACCAAAGGCATCGTTGATGTAATAGTCACCATAGCCGGCAAGGGTTTTGGTGAATTCCTTTTGTGAGGCTTTGACGGCCTTCTTGGCATCATCGTAGCCTTCTTCACCCTTTTCGACACCACGCGGCTTGCCTTCCTCTTCGGCATAGAAACGGAGGTTTTCAAGTACGAGTACTTCACCTGGCTTCATGGCAGCCACTTGGTCAGCAGCTTTCATGCAGTCGGTGGCAAATTGTACGGGACGGCCCAACAACTCTTCCAAGTGCTTGATAATGGGCTTGATGGAGTATTTCGGGTCGGGGTTTTTCTTCGGGCGACCGAGGTGCGACATCAGCACGACCATGCCATTGTCGTTGAGCACCTTATTAATAGTAGGCAAAGCGGCACGCATACGGGTGTCGTCGGTGATGTTGAAATTGTCGTCCAACGGGACATTGAAATCAACGCGGATAACCACGCGCTTGTTTTCAAAATTGATTTGATCGATGTTTACCATGGTATTTGATTTTTATGAATTGATGATTATTTCTTTGACTTTTTCTTGAATTTCTTGAAACGGCTTTTCTTTTTTTTCTTAGTCTGACCGGGCTCCTTAGGAATGACCATGTTGATGGCCTTGGGCAGGATTTCAAAGTCGAAAGGCGAATTGTTGAGGTTCTCACCCTCCGTTTCCACCATCAGCGAGTGGGGTGGGATGGAGACGATGTGGATCTTCTTGCCACGGAAGGTCTGCACCTCCTTGATTTTGTTGATGAAAGTTCCGTCATAGATGTTCTTCACGTTGGCGGCAAACTTGAAAATGGACACTTTTCGGATGACGGTCACATCAAGAAGGCCATCATCGGGGACGGCATTGGGCATCATCATCATGCCACCACCATTATAGCGGCAGTTGCCTATGGAAAGGCTTAGAATGCTATCATCGAAGACCATCTCGTCATCGACAGAGAGTTGAACATGGGTAATCTTGTATTTGAACAGGCACTTCACCACGCTGATGAGATAACGTATGGTGCCGCCCTTGCCTTGTTGTTTCATAAGGTTGGTAGAGCTACACACCATCTCATCCAAACCCGTTCCCGCAGCGTTGAGGAAGAAACGGATTTTCGGGTCGCCATCGTTATAATAGGTGAGTTTACCGATGTCATGGACAAATGTATGTCCCGTTTTGATGATTTTGGCCACCTCATCATATTCCAAAGGAATGTCAAAGGTACGCCGCCAGTCGTTGCCCGTCCCAATAGGGCAAGCCGCCATGGTGATTTCAGTGGTAGGCACCACGTCTTGGGTAAAAATGCCGTTGATGACTTCATTGTTGGTGCCGTCGCCGCCCACCGCGATAAACTTGCGGTAGCCTTTTTCAACAATGGCATTGCGTACAATTTCAATGGCGTGTCGAGGATATTCGGTCATCACATCATCGAAGTCAATACCCTCATTAATAAGCATTTGCTTAATTATAGGCCAGTCTTTTCCTGACTTTCCGACCGAGGCCATTGGGTTGACGACGACCAACCATTTGCTGTTTGTTTCAGTCATAACACACAGTTTTTCGGGGTCAAAGATAGAAAATAAAACAATAGAAACGTAAATCTTCATTATTTTGGCCGACCAATGAGTTTTATTTCTATTTTTGTCCCCAAAGTTATAAACATCAAGTCTATGGATAAGAAAACGCTACTCTTTTTTCTTTTGCTTGCATTGTTGACTCCGTTTGCCGTTTTTGCCCAAAACATTACGGTAAGCGGTACAGTCGTTTCAAGCGATGATGGCTATGGATTGCCAGGTGTCACCATTCAGGTGAAAAACACTTCCAATGGCACCGTGACAGACATGGACGGCAACTACAGCTTGAATGCCGACAGCAAAGGTGTGTTGGTGTTCAGCTTTGTCGGTTACAAGACCAAAGAGGTCGCCATCAAAGGTAAGAACAAAATCAATGTCACCCTTGAGGTGGATTCCCAAACCCTTGACGATGTGGTGGTCACTGCCCTCGGCATCAAGCGTCAGAAGCGCGAATTGGGTTATGCCACCGAAGAAATCGGGGGTGAACTCATCGCCAAGTCAGGCTCAGGAAGCGTCATCAGCGCCTTGAGCGGTCGTTCGGCAGGTGTGCAGATTATCAACCCCAACGGTGTCGACGGTGGCGCATCACGTATCACCATCCGTGGTAACAACAGCATCTTCGGCGACAACCAACCGCTCATCGTAGTTGACGGTGTGCCCATGTCGAACGAAGGCGGTGTCACCTCGTGGAGCGGTGGTCGCGACTGGGGTACGGCTCTGAACAACATCAACCAGGAAGACATCGAGAGCCTCGACATCCTGAAAGGTCCCACGGCAGCGGCTCTTTACGGCTCACGTGGCGGTAACGGCGTGGTGCTCATCACCACCAAGAAAGGCTCGAAACAACGTGGTCTTGGTATCAGCTATACTGCTGGTTTTAAGGTCACTACGCCTTATCTCTTCCGTGAAGTACAGAACAAATACGGTGCTGGCGGTCCTATTACCTTCCATACGCCAACGTTGACTCCCATCGAAGGCATGTATGATGATAACGGCAACCAAGTCTATGAATATCCTGGCATTTATAGTGTCGACAATGGTCCGGCGGGTGAACCCACCAACACCACTTTCGGCTATTATGGTGGTGCCCAAAGTTGGGGTCCTCCGATGAATGGCGAGAGCGTCCTTTGGTGGGACGGTGTGGTGCGCAAGTATGACCCCCAGCCCGATAACTTGAAGATGCTCTTCAAGAACGGTCATACGATGAACCACAACATCGCCTTCCAGAATGCTGGCGACTTCGGTAGCGTCCGCGTCTCCTTTACCGACTCGCGTACCGATGCCATCATCGACAACTGTAACCTTCGTCAAACCACCGTCAACGTAGGTACCTTAATTAATGTGTCAGAAAAGATCAAAGTGGACGTGTCGTTTAACTACTTGGACTATTACCGCTTGAATTCGCCTGAAATCGGTGAATCAAACAGCAACTTCAACAAAGGTCTGCTGTACAGCTGGCCTCGTAGTTGGAAAGGCCTTGAGACCACTACCTACGAGAATGAAGATGGCACGATGAATCAATTTGACGGGTATCCTTACATGTATATCTATAGCAGCACGTTCTGGACGTTCTACAACAACAACACGACCCTCAACCGCGACAAGATGTACGGTTCCGTCCGCCTGTTGTACGACATCACACCTTGGCTGGCTGCCTCCGCCAAAGTCGCTCTCGACTGGAACAACGACACCTATACCACCAAGCACAAGCCCACCACCCTCGACGGCATGGCAGGCGGTTACTACTCGAAGAGCAAGTCGAGTGCAGTGACCCGCGACATGGACTTCTTGATTACGGCACACAAGGACAAGATCTTCGGTTCGGATTTTAATGTGCGTCTCTCGGCTGGTGGTGAGCAATATTATGGCTTCCGCGACGGAATAAATGGTACCTCAGGCAAGTGGGCCTATGCCAACCTTTACACCATCTACAACTACTCCAACGCCACCGAACGCACCTTCGGCGAGTCGATGTGGGAGAAACAAGTCAATTCGCTCTATGGTTTCTTCAATATGAGCTACAAAGACTGGTTGTTCTTGGACATCACAGGGCGTAACGACTGGTCGTCGACCTTGCCTTCTAACAACAACTCCTATTTCTATCCTTCTGCCACTTTGAGTTTTATCCCGACCTCGACCTTCAAGGATTGGAACTGGGGTCTGGTGAATTACTTGAAACTGAGAGCCTCGTGGGCACAGACCGCCAGCGATACTGAGCCTTACCAGCTGACCTATACCTACAACACCGGTTCTTTTGGTCATCAGCTGTTGGCCACTCTGCCTTCTGTTGTGCCGCCTTTGGAGCTGAAGCCCCAGCGTCAACGTTCTTATGAGTTAGGCTTCGACTTGGGCTTGGGTGCACGCTTCAACATGGACTTCACCTATTACGACATCTATTCTTGGGACCAAATCCTTTCCTCACCCCTTGCTCCCTCATCGGGTGCCAACAACGTGACCATCAACACGGGTGTGGTGACCAACAAAGGTATCGAGGCCATCCTGACTTATGACATCGCCCAAGGCAAAGATTATGGTGTGCAGGTGGGTTTGAACTTGGCCCGCAACAAGAACCGCATCGTCGACTTGGCGGGCTCCAACATGTACCTGCTGTCTGAGATTTGGGGCTCTAACGGCCCGGCAATTGCCGTGGAGGAAGGCGAGGAATATGGCACCATCTACGGTTGGGACTATGTGTATGAATACACCATGCCCGATGGCACCACCGTGGGACCCTTCTATGATGCAAACGGCAAACCGCTGCCCTTGTTGAATGAGACGGGTACTACTTATCTGAAGACTGATAACCGTGTTCCGGTAGGCAACTGCGCACCTTTGGTGACGGGTGGTATCAATCTGAGAGCTTCCTATAAGAATTGGTCGCTCTATGCCTTGATTGATGCCAAGTTAGGCGGTCAGATTTATTGCGCCTCTTACGTGGTGGGTATGCAGACAGGTCAGAGTCTGGAGACACTCTATGAACGCGAAGGCAACGGTCTGCCTTATTACGAAAACGGAGAGTTTCTTGGCAACTACGGTGTCATTTTGCCTGGCTACTGCATCAACACGGAGACAGGCGAAGCCGTTGAAAACGACCACGTCGTACATTACCTCTACAAATACATGCCTAACTATGGTGGCTGGGGCAACATTCTCAGTACCCCGGGCATTGTGAACAACACTTGGATCAAGATGCGCGAGCTCTCGCTCACTTACGACTTCCCGCGCAAGTGGTTAGACAAGCAGAATTTCTTCAAGCAGGCCTCTATCTCCCTTGTGGGCCGCGACCTGTTCTACTTCTACAAGACCTTGCCCGACAACATCAATCCTGAAGGCACACAAGGCTCAGGCAACGCCCAAGGTCTCGAATATGGTTCCTACCCAGGGACGCGTTCGTTTATGGTTTCTCTTAAAGTCAATCTCTAAAACCGAAACATCATGAAAAGATATATTCTCATCCTTTGTGCGGCAAGCTTAGCTTTTGCCTCCTGCACCAAGAACTTCGAAGAGATGAACAAAGATCCGTTCTCGCCACCTGGAACGACTATTGAGGCTTTGTTCAACGGTGTGGTTAGCTCCCTGCAGCAGAGCATGAACGAGCAGTTCTATCTGCAAAACGAGATTTGGTATCCCGAAACAGAACTCGGCGCCTTGACTTCCGAGTCGTGGGGTAACTATCAAATCGGAACCTCCAACGTTTGGACGGACTACTACCTCATGTTGTCCAATATCCGTGAATTGGAAAACCGTTTCCATGACTATGGTGTAGAGCAAGGTGACACAGCTGTTTGCGACAAAGTGCGTGCCCAGCTCAACATCCTTAAGGCCTATCAGACCTTTAAAGTCACGGATATCTTTGGCGACATGCCTTACACTCAAGCAGGCCGAATCTGGTCAAACGCCTCTTCATCGGCAACAATGAAACCAGAATGGGATACTCAAGAGAGCATCTACAAGTCACTTTTGGAAGAGCTGGTATGGTCGCGTGATGTGCTTCATGCCGACTCCATCACCACAGCCAGTGGCAATGATTATTACAAGTTGCCCTATGACGTGTTGCTCAACAACGACTACACGCTCTGGTCAGAGTTTGCCAATTCCCTCATCCTGCGCCACGCTTTGCGCATGTATGACAAGGATCCTGAATACGCTACTCCATTATTGGTAGAGGCTTACAACTTCATTTACACAAAGTTGAGTTCTTCAGGTGGCGTGTCTAATGGAGGAGCTATTTGCCTATGGCCCAACTTATTGGGTACGAGTTGGGATACCAATTGGTCATTCCGTGAACACAAACACCTTCGCATGGGCGAAACCATCTGGAGCTGTCTCTCCTCGACTAACGACATGGACGGCAGCGGCATCTTCGACTACCGTACCTTCCTCTTCTTCGACACGAGCCACAAGAATGACAGTTTCCCTGATGGTGCCTGGCGACCCTATCCGCAGATTCGTACTCTTGAGACACCCACCGAAGGCGGTTCACCTTATGCCCAAAGCCGTGATGGCAGTTATACCTTCAAAGGCCCTTCGTGCCTCTTCTCTCCCTTCAATTACTACCTCACCCGTGACGAGAAATATGTGCCACAAATTTTTGTTACCTATGCCGATGTGCTCTTCATGAAAGCAGAAATCGAGGTAAGGAATATCGGAGGTATCACGCCTCCGTTGAATGCCGACGAATCCATTCGCTCGGGCGTCTACCAATCATTCCTGTTCTGGTCCCACATACCACAGCAAACCAGCCGTTGGACCTATTTCTATCCGCAATATACCAGCTATATCGGAAACCTCGACATATGGGCTTGGAGCAACAATATGGCAGCCAACGTGATGAACTATGCCGTGTGGATGAATCCTGAATACGATGGCAGCCAGGAGTTCTATTTGAAGATGATCTACCAGCAGCGTTGGCTCAACCTCTTCCGTCAGCCTTGGGAAGCTTGGGCTTTGGCCCGCCGCACCATGGCGACGCCGACCACCACCGACCATGCCAAGTTGACCTCGTTCCGTATGGAATATCCCCAGACAGAAATCGAGTACAATTTTGAAAACTACTCCAAACAACTCGCTCGAATGTCGCATGGTGACACGCGGCAAACCCGAGTATGGTGGAATGAGTAGTTTAGAGTTTAAAGTTTAGAGTTTAGAAGTAAAATAGTAATAATAAAAGTTTTAAGTCATGAAAAAACTATCCCTAATCCTTATGCTTTTGGCGTTCTCCTTTGGGATGAATGCCCAAGTCGAAAAGATTTTCGACTTCAACAATTATGAAGAAGGATCCATCCTCAACGGTCAGGATGGATGGTATGTTCGTGTGCATAGCGCGGGCAATGGTAGCATGGGACCCATGTATACCGATTACCTTGGTCAATTCTGGGGCACTACACCTGTAACCCCCACAGCCGACGAAACCATCGGCGTTTTTTCCCACGCTTCGGGTACGGGATTTGGCGACATTGCCACCCGCGACATCACCGAATATGGCTTCGACTTCTCTTCGGGGGGTATTATCGAAATTGAATGCGACCAATTGCGTGAATGGTGGGGCACCTTGTTTGGCATCGGCTACGACGGCAATGGCGATGGCTCAGTGCTTCCTCCTGTCAAGGCGGCTCCTGGTCACGCCCTCTATGAGCCTATCACCCCCGACCCAAACAGCACCTCTCCTGACGGCGGTGTTTACATGCTCCTCACCGGAAGCGACACCGATCCGCTCTTTATTAAGGGCATTGTTCTGCCTGACAACACGGTAGCCTGCAACTTCCCTGTTCCCGTTCCGGAAAAAGATTGGGTTCGTTGGAAGGTTTCTATCGACCTTGATGCCAACGACGGTGCTGGTGCTGTCACCCTTTATGGAATGTATAGCAATGTACCCAATGGCGAGTGGGAAGCAGTGCCAGAATGTCAAGGCATTAATATTGGCCTGACCCCTGGCAGTGGCGATAAATTCGACCCTGCAACATGGCATCACATCTTCATGCTCAACAGTGGTTGGTGCGGTTTCGACAATCTTATCATTCGCCATTTCCCTGGCGGATTAGCCGCCCAGTTCCTTGATTTTGCCGAAATCCCAGATCAGTTGGTCTACAACGACCCCATCACTTTACAGGCAACCGCCACCTCTGGTCTTCCTGTAACCTTTGAAGTTATTCAAGGTCCTGCCACCTTGGAAGGCAACATCCTGACACTTACGGGTGAAGAAGGCACCGTGAAAGTGCGTGCTTCCCAGCCCGGCGATGGCACACAATGGCAACCTGCTCCTGCGGTGACACGTTCTTTCTATGTGGTCGACCCTGAGAATTACACTCCCGAAATCACTATCCGTCGTCCATACGAAGGCACAAAAGTGTATATGCCTGACTTCGAGAATCCCGTCATGGTGGTGCTGAGTGCCTACATCGACCATGGTAACGTTCTTAAGTTTGAAGAGGTGAAATGCAACGTCGACGGACAAGAATTGTTCTTGAAGACCGATTATCCCGACGATCCCGACAATGGCTATTGGTACACCACTTGGACGCCCTCGGGCGAAGGTTCCTACAACATGACCGTGTCCATCACCCAAACGGGCGGCAAAGTCACTTCGGCCTCCAACACCTTTGATGTGACCACCAACTATGATGATATCGTGGTTTCCGCCCTCAATGGCGAATTGGTGGTGAATACAACGGAGTTTCATGCCTTTGGAGAATATCCCTTCCCGACACATGTCAACGCCTTCAATGCCATCAATTTGCATTATCTGCACAACTGCGTAAACGGTAACTGCAACACCTACGACCACCAGAGCTATCTCCGCGTGAAGAACTACCGTGGTGAATGGGTGGAACTCTGCCGTTACATCACTCCATTTGGCGTGGAATGCGTCGACGACCTTGATGTGACCGATTTCACCAGCGTGCTGCAAGGCCTCATTGAATTTGAATACTATAGCGAACAATACCAAACGGGCGATGGCTACAACCCGACTGCCATCTTTGAATACACCAAAGGTACGCCTGAATATCCTTATGTGGACATGCAGGAACTTTGGTACGGTAACTATTCATTCGGTGACTACGAAAATCTCTGCCCCGTCCCGATGCGCACAGTTGAATTCAATCCTTGTGTCGAAAAGGCCAAATTGCAACTCACGACCTCTGGACACAACTGGAGTGATACAGGTAATGGCGCCTATAACACGGGCAATGCTGCCGAATTCTACGAAGCTACACACAACATCAATATCAATGGTGCCACTACTTACACGCAGCACCTTTGGGAAACCTGCTCACCTAACCCTGCTGGTTGCCAACCGCAAAACGGCACCTGGACCTACGCCCGTGCTGGATGGTGCCCAGGCAGCATGACGATGGTGTGGGACTACAGCCTTGATGCTTATCTCGCCGATGGCCAAGCCGATTTGCTTTATGAGTTCGACCCAACCTATGTCGACCAATGCCACCCCAACTATCCCGACTGTGTGAGCGGCCAAAACAGCTGCCCCGATTGTAACAATTCCAGTAACCCGATTTTGAAGGTCTCTGGTAAGTTGGTGACCTACAGCCACAACACCGACATCCTGACTGAAGTTCCCGAGCTGTTTGATGTCGATGCCGATGCCTTCCAATTGGACATCACTCCCAATCCAGTGAGAGGCCAAATGAACATCTCCACGGATTATGAAAAGGGTAAAGTCACTGTCCGCATCATCAACGCTCAAGGTGTACAGGTGCGCCAATTCAGCATGAAAGGCTCTGCCACTATCGATGTGAGCGACCTACCAGCTGGCATGTATTTTGTCCATGTCATCGGTGGTAAGGTGGTGTCGAAGAAAGTGATGATTCAGCACTAAGAACACCAAAATCTTAAACTACAAGACCTCCTGTTGGCAACGACGGGAGGTTTTTTCTATTTATACCAAAAAAAACCGTAATTTTGCGGCTCCATTTGAGAACAAACAAAAAAAATACAGATATGAAAGTAGCAACATTATTAGGCGAACGTTTCAAGAAGGCACCAGCCGACTGCGTGTTCGACAGTCAGGCACTGATGGTGCGCGGCGGCTATATCAAATCGGTGGGAACTGGATTGTTTTCCTTCTTCATGCCGGCCAAACGCATCGCTAAGAAGATCGAGAATATCATCCGTGAGGAGATGGACCGCATCGACGGACAGGAAGTGATGTTCCCCGTCGTCATGCCAGGTTCATTGTGGCAGGAGTCGGGGCGTTACAACAGCATCGGCTCTGAGCTACTCCGCTTCAAGGACCGTAACGGCATCGACATGGTGCTGGGTATGACCCACGAAGAAGCCGCTGTGCAGCTGGCCCGCGACGCCGCGAAGAGCTACACGCAGTATCCCTTCATGATCTACCAGATCCAAACCAAGTTCCGCGACGAACCCCGTTCACGTGGTGGCTTGATCCGCACTCGTGAGTTCACGATGAAGGACGCCTACAGCTTCCACACCTCACAAGAGGATTTGGAGCAATACTACGCCAAGGCTTACCATGCCTACGACCGCATCTTCGCCCGTGCTGGCGTGCCGCAGGTCGTGGCCGTCAAGTCCGACTCGGGCATGATGGGTGGCCGCATCTCGCATGAGTTCATGCTGCTCACCGACATTGGCGAGGACACCATCGTTATCTGCCCCGAATGCGGTTACCGCTCCAACAGCGAAGCCGCCGACTGCATCGTCCACAACGAGGAATACCCCATCGAGCCTTTGGAGGAGGTCTACACCCCCGACCAGAAGACCATCGAGGATGTGTGCAACTTCTTGCACAAGTCGCCGCTGCAGTCGTGCAAGGCCGTGCTGTATCAGCGTAACATGGATGACTCGTTGGTCATCGTCTTCCTGCGTGGCGACCTCGAGGTGAACGAGACCAAGCTCCGCAACCTGCTTTGCGCTGAGGTACATGCCGCCACCGTCACCCCCGAGATGGGTATTTGCCCTGGCTTCATTGGGCCCAAGGGCTTGCCGGAAGGCATCACCGTGGTCTACGACGAGTCGCTGAAGACCTTGAACAGCTTCGTGGCAGGTGCCAACAAGGAGAACTACCACTACAAGGGCATGAACATGGCCCGCGACCTCGGCGAGGTGAAGTACGACAGCG
>JAEEGH010005569.1_pt1 | contig 31532 bp, 9 predicted proteins | sample 9134181 | NCBI WGS metagenome assembly JAEEGH01 (sample SAMN16246544, study PRJNA631951) | gut metagenome | biome: gut microbiome; feature: rumen; material: DP-attached | host: Bos | place: Iran: Karaj | collected 2018-10
AACTATTATCAATTTGCTTTCTAAGCATTCTGCTGGGGCTTTTCAGCTTCGGCGTTAGGGCGCAGAGTGGCGATGGTTGTAAAAGCGGTTTCTGGATTGAGAATCTTCAACCCGACACCGTTTACGGTATCGTAAACCTCGGCTTGCCCGCCCCAGGCAAATTACCGTTGGTTCATACGTTGGGTACTGGCCATTTCAACCAGAATACCGGCGCATATCAGGGTAATGTTCTGCCTACTGATAATATGCAGCTGTACGAACTGCATTTTTGCAACACGTGCGGTCTGGATCCCAAAACAAAGGTATCCATCGACTGGATATTGTTGCGTTTTAATGATGCTACTGGCGAGTGGGATTCGGTAAACAACAACCTCGACCAGTACGTGGACTTTTACATTTACACCCACTACGGCAAGCTCAATCGAGATGGTTCATGCCAGTCCATCGGCTGGTTGGGTGGTCATGTCAATAACGGTTTTGGCTACTGTGAATCTCAAGGTATTAACAGTGGTGATCCTACGATTGACAATATTTATGGAAATAACAACTCTTGTGATCCGTGGACGAATTATCCTGGTGCCATGCAAACGCAACAGGGAACTCCCATGGCAGTGTTGACAGAACTCGGACAAATTATACCGTCTGCCGGTCAGGTCAATATCTACAGTCAAAATCATGACTACTTCTATTTGGATTTCTTTGAGCAGACAAGAAATGTGGTTTTGCTCGACTGGAAACAAGCTGGCAACTACAAGTTGGTTATGCGTGTTCGTGAACGTTTAGGTGGTACACCTTGGACAAACGAAACTTGGATTCAGAATGAAGACGGAACTTATAGTGAAACCGATTACATTGGCGGTCATCAGTCTTGCTGTGGTCAAATCTTAATTGAAGACACTATTGGTTATCCTACTTTCGGCGAAGATTTGAAAGAAGTGTGTGAAGGAGAGGAATACGTCTATGGACGCCCGCCTTACACATTCAATGTCACTATGCCTGACACCAATGTCGTTTTTGGCGAGTACATCGGCACCCCGGCAAACGAGGAATGTCATTATTTCCATACGGACAGCGTGAATCGCTTCCACTTCTTCGTGCGCGAAACACCTGTGGTGCAAACCCAGAATATTGCCATTTGTAAATGTACCGAATTCGGTCAAAATGAGTTGAATGCATTGGTGACCTTGGCCGACACTGCCAACAAAGGTGTTGTCGATGTGAGACTTGAATGGTCAACGTCTGCTACAGGCACATTTACCACAAATATCCCCAATCCTTCTGGGGCGGTGGGTACGCATACGTACTATGTGCGCCAGGTAAACATTTACCAAACGATTGAGTGTACCGGTCCTGTTGCTCCGATCACCATTACTATCTATGAGATTCCTGCTCCTTCAGGCAACTCGTATGATATTTGTAATGAGAGCGGTTTGACCACAAAGACCCTTACCGTCAGTCGTGACCACGACGATCATAACTGCTCCACGACGAGTGTCTGGTTCCTCAACGGCGAAGCTGTTCACACGGGAGACTCTTACAATGTTACTCTGGCGGATATCAGACCGACAGCGAACGTTGATCAGTTGGTTACTTACCATGTCAGAGCTTATAATGCTGAAACGGATTGCTATTCAGCACAATATGCTGTCGTGACGGTTATGTTCCATCAGACTCCTGAAATCCAGCTCACCTATCTGGACACCATTTGCCCGCGTCCGGATAATGTGTATTTCACGATGGTGGTCACGTCAAATCAAACAGAATTCCCGTACACCGTCAACCAAACTTCGGACTTTGACGCAAACTACAACGAACAGTTGAACAGTCCGAACAACCAACAGGTTACGGATTACCATAAACCTTATACCAAGATTACAGACTTTGAATGTAATGGAGTTTACCATCTCTATTATAAAGTCACGGATGCTAACGGTTGTTATGTAAGAGACACTGCCACATTTATTGCTAAGGACATTGTACCTCCTACTGTAGAACCGGCTACTTGGACTGTTACGGTTAACCAGTGTAATTTCGAAGGTGCCAACCGTCCTGACACTATCAAAACGATGAGTGGTTTCGATGGCCTGACCACGATTAGCGATGATTGCGGTATTGACCATTTCACTTACAAGGATTCCACCTATGCGGCTGATGATACTTGTGAGAATGTTTTGGTGAGAACCTATACGTTCTATGACTACTGTGATAACACCGCTACTTTCACACAGATCTTTACCGCCCATGACCTTACTGCTCCGTATTTCGTGGGCACGCCGAACAGACCTATCTATGAGCGTTTGCAACCGAAACGTGATACGAACTGTACGTTTAATTCTCTTTCTAAAGAAGAGTTTGTTATGGCTTTCCTCGGAAAGGTGGCAGATAACTGCGTGGAATTCGATTCAGCATTTCTTATGAATCATGCTGATTTCTATTGGGAGGAATCCTCTCAATTCGGCCACGTGTTGGCATATAACACCAAGGATATTTTCAGAGACTTGGTGGGTAATCAGTTGACTGTTGAGGTTGTGGTTAAAGATGGTTGCGGTAATGAAGCCGACACCTTGGCATTCTGGTTTGAACCTGACACGCTTATTGTCCCGAATGTCACGGTTGATCCTGTGATCTGTCTGGGTGACACCGCATTCCTCTCATTCGATTCCACTTTGGTTGATTTCGGTCACCATTTTGAAGTTGCTCACCCTCTGACATTCCAATGGGGTAGCATTGAGTCTGAAGCAATAATTAATTTTGGCAACACAGGAGCAGTGAACACATACGTGGTTCCCACTGCGGCCGGAGCTTATCATGTCAATATGACAGTCACTGATTTCTATGGTTGTAGCAAGTCTTCCGAATATGCAATCATCGATGTCCATGCAGCTCCCGATATCGTGATTATTCCTCATGAAAATAATGTATGCCAACCGGAATATACATACATTCCTGGTCAGCACCTTATTTGGCATGGTTCATACAGCCCCAATGTGGGTATCGTATGGCTTGCCGCTCGCGACGCTTCTAATCCTTCCCAGACTATTCCGAATCTCACTTACCAATGGACTACTTCCCAGAGTGTGAATATCCTTTCTGTTGAAGATACGACTGGTCTGTGGATTGTTCCTGACAGCTGTACCTATACTTATGACGCTCAGGTTATGGTAACCGACCTTTACGGATGTACCGCAGTGGATTCCATTTGGGTTCCTGTGAAGGATACCGTTCCTGAATACACTGGTGGTATCCACCATGATATCCGTCCTCTTGAAGAAGAATGTCGGATGACTGTGGGTGATTTCACTCATTATGTTGAGGGAAATCTTAGTTACTTCTGTGGTCATTGGCCTCCCAAGTTGATTTGGCAAGAGCCCGCTGCTGATGAAGAACTGACAATGGATACTGACGTTACCGTGTATGTTGTATCACAATGTGGTGAAGATACGCTTGCGATTACGGATAAATTCAAAGCGTTGGTTTATCCTGACAGAATCCATGTTAGTGCTACTGTTACCCCGCGCGAAGATTGCGACCCGGCTACGTTTAATTTCGACGCCGTCGATTCTCTTGCGATCGGTTCTGTGACTTATTTCTGGACAAAGGGTGTTGACACCGTGGCCCATACTCATGCTTTCTCCAATACGGACACTGTTGAGCCTGGTGTTTCCAGTTCAGTGTATGTTTACACAGTGACTGCTATCGACTCTGTGAATTGTGTAGCTAGAGATACTGTTTCTGTTACCGTTCACGAAACTCTTCCGATTCCTGAATATGAAGTATTCCCGAACACTCGTTGTGTTGAACTTTATAACGGCCTTATCCGTTTGAAGAACATGCCTAAGGGATACAGCTATAAACTTTTCTATGAAGAAGATCAAATCAATCTGATTGATTCCATCATTACTCAAATTCCTGCATGGGATGATTCAGTTCCTGTAACTTCTATCATTTTCGATGAACTTGCCGGTGATCATACTTATTGGGTCTTGATTATCACAGATTTCGGTTGCGAAACATTCTTCGATGTTTATGTACCTGAAGTGATTACCTATCCTGTGTTCAACGGCGAAGTCACCGCAGATCCTACTACCTATTGTACTGCAAACGGTAACGGTAAGATTAACATTGCAGCTGAACCTGGTTACACTTACTATGTGTTTGATGCCAATGGCAATGAAATTCTCTATCCTTACCAAAATCTCTCCGCTGGTGACTATACAGTAATCAAGGAGAATGATACCACTTTGTGTACTTCGTCCATCACTATCACGGTTATTTCTACCACTGGTTTCACATTCAATGTCACTGCTAATGCAAATACACATTGTGTTGCTCCGTTCAACGGTAAGCTCACGTTCACAAAAGCGAATGTCTTGTTTGTAGTCACGGATGTTACTGAAGGTGAAGTTATCTATACCGGTCCGAGCACAACCTTAACTGGTTTGCATGCTGGTCAGTATTCCGTCTTTGGTACCGATACAATTACTGGTTGTACAAAGACTGTAAATAAAAATGTAACTAATAATACTCAAAATCCTGCTTTCACCGTCACGGTTAGTCCTAACCAATATTGTGATAATGAGAATAACATAGTGAATGGTTCACTTATTCCTAATGTTACCACCTACACTTATCAATATGAGATGCTTGTGGGCAACGTTTGGGAGACCGTTACGGATAATACCCATTTGGCTGCCGGCCATTATAGAGTTACGGCCACGAATGCCAGCGGTTGTACCACTTCACACGTGTATGACATTATTGACAATGTGATTGCTCCTGAGGTTGAAGATTCCACTGTGGTGAACACGATTTGTGACACGGCTGTGGCTCCTACTCATAGCTATGATGGTAAAGTGATTATTACTATCACTAACTACAACGCAGAAGTTGATTATACCGTTACTCTTGGTGAGAATACGGTTGTTGCTGAATCTGCTGTTGTTGAGTTTGCTGGTTTGAATGCTGGTGTTTACAACTATACGGTTACTGATAATTTCTACTGCGAGTACGAAGGTGAAGTTGAAGTTGAGCAGCAAGAACTTCCGGCTCTTGTTCTCAAACAGACGCCGAACACTTACTGCGTAGGTACTTACAATAAACCTGGTAATGGTACTATCACTGTGATGGCTCCTTATGATGAAGTTCAATACTACTATTATTCTTATTATTATGCTCCTGAAGGTTTGCTTCAGAAAGGTGCTGATGTTGAGGTTGACTATGATAATCTCATCAACAGATTCTATTGGTTGGTTGATACGTTCTATTATGTAGAAGTTATGGATCTCCGCACCGGTTGTATTATTGCTGATACAATTACTGTTGACAAAGGCATAGACGATGTTCTTCTCACGGGTGATCCTACTCCGAACGTAAATTGTATCGAACCGTTCAATGGCGAAATCCAGTTGCATACCAATTACATCCCTGCTGAATTCGATTATTCACACTTGCCTCTTGAACCTGTCAATATTCCTGAGGTACTCTATCCTAGAAATCGCTTCTATAAGTTCAGCATTGACGGCGGTTTGACCTATCAGTATGATAGCTTGTTCACAAATCTTGAGGATGGTGTTTACAACTTTACTGTCTATGATACTATTTCCGGTTGTGTTTATAATGATTTCGAAGCTATTGTAGTAGATAAGGCCGAAAACGATATCGCTATTGAAGCTGAAATTTCTGCTAACCACGCTTGTGTTGACAGTTTGTATGATGGTGTGATGACGGTTACGGCTACATCCACCACCTTCCCCAATGCAGGATTTGTGTTCACTCTCGTTTTAGGTGACGACACTATTGCAACCAGCGATGTGAATCCGACTACATGGACTTCTCTTGCTCCTGGTGCTTATACTGTGATTGCTCTTGATACAATCTCTGGCTGTGAGAAACCTGAAACAGTTGAAATTAATACTGAAAATGATTGTGTTCCTGAAATTACTGTGAACACTCGTAAGTTCTGTCTCAATGAAGAGAATGCTTCCTTGACGGCAGTTGCCACTTTGCCTGAGGATTGTGAAAATGATGGTTTTATTTATAGATGGCGTAAGGAATGTCACCATCAATATTTCGATGGTGCTACAGTACCGGTTGCCACGGATGTTGAGATGTGCTGTTTCTATACAGTAACTGCCACCAGCGTTGCTACTGGATGTTACAATGTGAAACAGGTTGAGGTTTGTGTTTATCCTACGAGTACTATCGTTTACACGGTTGACCACGAAGCTATTGCAGGTAATGAATTTATCAATTGTGAGAACGAAGATCGTTGGCTTGGTATTGTTCCTGATCCTTGGGTAAGTGCACAATGGACAATGAATCATACTACTGATTTGGATAACGTTCCTGAAACGTGGCCTGAAGGTATGCCTTATGAGTATGAGTTCTATGTGAATGTTCCTGACTCTATTGCTAAGTATGATACTATTGCTATTGATCCAACTCCTTGGAGACTCAATAAACGTATCTCCTTCTGTGTGAGCGTTGTTGATACCAATGGATGTCCTGCTACTGGTACTTTCAATTTAATTAATAAACCTCTTGCCCGTGAAACGGTTAATATTGAGGTTTGTGACATCTTCTCTCAAGATCCTGCTCTCGAACAGGTGAATGATGCAAAGATGATGGCTGCAATTGGCGAGGAAGATTTGGCTGCTTTGTATGCTGGTACGATGGAGTATCCTTACACAGTCAACTTCAATGATACTATTGTTCGTGCTGAGGGTTGTGACAGCATTGTCACCTACAATATCACAATTCTTGGCGTTCCGACTATTAATGTTCCTGAAGAAGTTGCTTCTTATTGCTACGGTGTCACATTATCCGATATTATGGCGAATGTCGTTATTGAGAATGCAGCTGATACGACTTATACTGTGAACGGAGAGGATATCAACGATATGGGATATGTCTTCGCTTACAATGTCGATCCTGTTAGCTTGATTATCACATGCAGTTCAGGTAACAACGATTGTGTTGCTGAAAATGAAATCAATTTCCATGTGGATTCTATTCCTGCTTTCACTGGCGAGCTTGACGTTGAACCTCTTTGCGCTGGTCAAGAAGTTGAAATTGAGATTCCTGAATATGTCAGCAATCATCACGATGCAGCTGCATGTACGGTTGATGCCGTTCTTGTTGATTCTACAGATGCAGAAAATGTTGTTGTGGAAGTTCTTGAAACGAACGTTACTGACAGCTATCTGCTCGATCCTATCAAGATGTCTTACAATGGCAAGTATATCGGCTTCATTGTGACGAACAATTGTGGTGCTGATACCATCTTGACTCAACTCGTTGTGGATACGATTCCTGAAGGTACCGTTTCTGTTAATGCAATTTGCGCTAATCAGACTCTGACTACCAGTTGGGAGATCACCAATGGTGTTGACAGAGATGAAGTTACGGCTACCGCTTATGTGAAGATGGCTGACGAAACCGAATATGTGGTCTTCGATCCTTCAACTACGGTTGATTATAGTTACAATGGTGCAAGTTTGTACTATGTCTTGGCTAATGATTGTGGTGAATTCACTACTCCTGCCACTACCATTGTTGTCAGCGACAAACCTACTATTGTGTTGAATCCTGATGCTTTGATTAGTTGTGTTTCCGAGTTTGACGACTTGTTTAACGAGGAATTCTGCGGTAATACTGGTACTGGTGAACCTATGATTTTGGTACCTGGTTCACCGACACCTGCTGCTGATGTGACTGGTTATGTGTTACCTAATGGTTCTGTAATCACAGAGCATGGTTGGTTGCTTGTCGTTGAGAATGAGGGTAGTGATGATACTTATGAACATGTCACTGCTGCTCAAATCAAAGAGATGGCTAAGGATGCTATCATCAATATCAAGTACTATGCTGGTAATGCTTGCGGTTATGATACTGTTGGTGCTTTCCAAATCGGTCTCTCCGACGCTCCTGAAGTTACTGTTAATGTGAATGGTACCATGTGCCGTACCTCTATGGTATCTGATGTGGTTTCGCATGAGGTTGTTTGGCATTCCGCTACCGGTACTGAAGGCGAAGTTATCTACAAGGTCTTTGCCGAGGGTGAAGAGATTACAGAAACAGGTGGTTATGTTATCGTTCCTGAAACAACTCCGTTCGAGCACATTCTCTCTTACAATGGTGGCAAACTTCTTGTGATTGCCGTCAGCGCAGAAGGTTGTGGTAATGACACGGCTGATGTTGATTTGAACATTCCTACTTGGACACCTACTGCTCCTGTGATGCAAGCTGCTTGCCGCGGTGGTCAGTTCTCTTACTTCATTGCGACTGCTCCTACGATTGTAATTAATAATGCAACTGTTGCTTCTGAAAGTTGGTATGTTGTGAATGCAACGACTGAGGATACTGAGATTGCATTGAATACTGTTGTGAACAGTAGTCCTATTGAGGTTTACTACAAGTGGGTTACCTCTTGTGGCGATGTTATCACTACAGATCCTATTGCTCTTGATATTCTTGACAAGCCTACTGTTGCAATTGATGACATTACGATTTGCGCTGGTAACACTGTTGACCTTGCTGAAGCCCATTTGTTTGTTACCGATCCTTCTAATGTTGTGAGTGGCGATCCTACATGGACAATCAATGGTGAGGCTTATTCAGCAACTGCTACTTATGGTGCTGAGTATGATAATACCAATATTGTTGTGACTGTTCCGAGTGATTGCGGTTCTGTTCAAGCTACGGCTACGTTGCATGTCAATACGGCTCCTGAAATTACGCTCACAGCTCCCGAAAATGGTTGTGATGATGACGTTCCGGATGTGTTCACTGCAACTGAAGGCTTTGCGTCTTACACCTTCACGTTAGATGGTGGTGCTCCTGTTGAGCAAGCTTCTAATGAGTTCTCAGCTATCCTTCACGTTGCTGAAGATGTAACAGGCACTACTGTCCACACCGTTACTGTCACGGCTGTTGACGGAAATGGTTGTGAGACCAGTGAGGCTGGTTCTGCATCAGTGGTTATCTCCAATTCAGTTGGATTCATCTTTACTGATATGAGTGGTAACGTTACTAATGATTTCACTACTTCTACGGGTGAAGGTCTGCAATACATCTGGAAGGTGAATGACGAATGTCTGAAGAACGATACACTTGTTTGGGTTGAGTATGAGTTCTACCGCAATGGTGTTGCTCTTACGAACAGAAGCCCGTATGACAACCATACTCCTCTGACTGCTTCTCACATTGAGAATTACATTAGTACAGTTACTGTTGGTGCTGGTGGTGCTTCTTCATTCATTTGGAATACCAAGAACGAAATGGACTTCCAAGTGTTGAATCCTGGTGGTTCTGTTACTCCGATGCACGATGAATCTTACTATTTCGGTGCAAGTGGATATTCTGCTGAAGATTTCCCGAGTGCAAATAACTACTATGGTAACCACTTCCCGTATAGTAATTTGAGCTTCTTGACCACTACGAACTACTATGATGACTTGTGGATGCACTTCCTTGCTCAACGTCCGGTCACTCAAACGATTGCTCCGTTCTTGTCAGGTGGTGAATATACGGTTATCTTCAAGTTGTATGCTACTACTTACAGAGACAACTGGCAGAATCCTCATGCAGATCAAGCAGAAGGTTGGAGCATAGCTGAAAATACTATTTCTCCTAGAGCTATTGATCCTAACGGCGGTATTCTGATTGGTGGTCACTGGTATGCTAAGGGTACACCTACGTTGCTTGCTGTTGACTCTATCCATATCTCTGTTGATGGTCCAGACTATGAACCTGAAACTCTTCCTGGAGCTCCTGAACTTTCACCGAACTTGACGGTTGATGAAACTGAGATTGCTCCTGATATGGAAGTTTGGCCGAACCCGGCTCCTGCTATCACCACTACTTTGAAGGCTCGTGTCCACAACATGAGCGGTGAAGCTACTGTCACGTTGAATACACTCAGTGGTACTCTGGTTTACTCTGGTAAAGAATATTTCACTAATGAAAATTCTGATGGTGACTACTTCCAGTTTGATGTTGTCAACCTCAATGTCGGTACATACATTATGACCGTGCGTACGAGCGATGCAATCATCACTAAGAAGGTTATCGTTACTTCTTTAGCTCACTAATTTATCACTTGAATAATTCAAGGGAGTTGTGCGCACAAGGGCGTGCAACTCCCTTTTTTATGTAGAATGCAGAATTAAAAATGAAGAATATACGCAGTTTCATTTCACGTTATGCGGTTCGTTTAACAGGGGTGTTCCTGTTGAATGTAGTGTATGTTGTGTTGACGGTCTTCACGTTTTTGATGATTGAGCCGTTTGTGAAGCTGCTTTTTCGCGGTACTCTTGAGAATCTCAGTCCGCTTTCTTCATATATTGTTTCGGTTATCGGAGGCATTATTTCCTTTGGTAATTTGCAACATTCTATGGCGTTGATTATCGTTTGTGCCGCCATTCTTTATTTTCTTCGCAATCTATCGGCTTATTTATCGCAATGGGTAATGGCACATGTGCGCAGCGATTACCTTTATATGTTGCGCAACCGTTTATATGTGAAGATGATTTCGCTGCCGTTGACCTATTTCACTCGTCAGAACAAAGGGGATGCGGTTACGAGGGCTGTTAATGACACGCAGGAAGTAGAATATACGATTCTTGCTTCGATTCAGAAATTTCTCACCGATCCCATTGCTTTGTTATGCTATATCGGATTTCTTTTCTACATTGATTATCAGTTGTCGTTGTGGGCTGTTTTGCTGATGCCGGTGTTTTTTTTGATTATCGGTTTTTTGGCGTATCTGTTGAAAAAGTCATCTAAAACTTATCGCCAGCGGTTGGGGGTGCTTCTTTCTCATGTGGAAGAGACATTGTCTGGATTGCGAGTTATTTATAGCTTCAATGCACAAGAGCGTGCCTATCGAAGGTTTTCACAGCTGAACCAGCAATTCCACCAGAACCAGAAGAAAGTTTATCGGCAGAGTTATTTAGCTAATCCGTTGAGTGAGTTTCTCGGTGTGGCTTCTGTGATGACGGTCTTGGTGATCGGAGGTTCGTTAGTGTTGTCGGAGCGTGCGTCACTCTCTCCGGAACTTTTCATCACCTATATCGCTCTTTTCACCCAGATTATCACGCCAATCTCGAATATTTCTTCCGCCTTTTCAGACTACAAGCGGGGAGAGGCGGCATTAGATCGTATCCACGAGTTCCTTTCCATTGAGGATGCTGTGGAGGATGCTTCTGATGCACTGCCTGTAGAGGGTTTTCATGACCGAATTGTCTTCCGCGATGTCTCGTTTGCTTATTCTGATACTGAAGTGATTAATCATCTCGATTTGGTGGTGAAGAAAGGTCAGACGGTGGCCTTTGTGGGGCAATCGGGAGCAGGAAAGAGCACGTTGGCGGATCTGCTGATGCGATTCTACGACCCCACAGGCGGTGAGATTCTGCTTGACGGGGTGTCGTTGGACAAATATCGAGTGAAGGATTACCGCGGATTGTTCGCGTTGGTGTCGCAGGACGTGATGTTGTTTCACGACACCATTTACAACAATATCACGTTGGGATGTGAAGCAACTATTGAGGAGGTTGTAGAAGCGGCGAAAACGGCTAATATTTACGATTTCGTGATGTCGTTGCCAGATGGGTTCAACCACGTCGTTGGAGACCGAGGAACGGCTCTTTCAGGCGGTCAACGGCAGCGGGTCAGCATTGCGCGTGCGGTGCTGCGCAAAGCACCGGTGCTGGTGTTGGACGAAGCGACCTCGGCGATGGACACCGAATCGGAGCACCTGATCCAGCAGTCTATTGATAAATTGTCAAAGCAGTGTACGGTGGTGATGATTGCACACCGGCTCTCCACGGTTCGCCACGCTGACTGTATCTGCGTTTTGGAAAACGGTCGTATAGTGGAACAAGGCACGCATGAGGAGTTGATGGCTGCTCAGGGGGCGTACTATCAGTTAGTAATTAGAAATTAGTAATTAGAAATTAGAAATTTCCTTGAGCAGCCCCGGTACGGGCAAGAGCTTGGTAGAAAAAGTAATTTTAAATGTTCATTGTACATTGTACATTTTACATTGTTAATTGAAAGAATATGGCAAAACATAAATTAGCAAGATTTGCGGAGAACGCGACATTTGGGAATTTGTTCCAACATACGGAATACGATAGGATAGGGGAGGCGTTCCCGTTGCGGGGACGGTGGAAGGAGGATTATTTCCATAACGATCGGCCGATTGTGTTGGAGTTGGGTTGCGGAAAGGGAGAATATACTATTGCAATGGCGAAGCGGTTCCCTGAGAGAAATTACATCGGCATTGACCGGAAGGGTGCGCGGCTGTGGCGCGGGTGTAAAGATGCGATTGAGCAGGAGCTGGCGAATGTGGCGTTCCTGCGCATCACCATCGACCACATAAGCCAATATTTCGCGCCTGGCGAGGTGGATGAGATTTGGGTGACCTTCCCGGACCCGCAGATTAAGAAGGAGCGCAAACGTTTGGTGGGTCCGCATTTCGTCAACGATTATTACCGCCAGATTTGGCCTGAAAACGGCGGTATTTTGCATTTGAAGTCCGACAGCGACTTCCTCTACGAATATTTGTTGGAAACGGCCAAGGAACAGCGTTGGGAGCTTCTGGAGGATATTCCCGATGTGTATGCAGGTGGTGTTGATCCGCTGCTCACCGAGGTGCAGACGTTTTACGAGAAGATGTGGCTGGCGGAGGGGAAGACGATACACTATGTGCAATTAAGAATTAAGAATGAAGAATGAAGAATGTTATGGTGTGAGGGGATTTTTTAGATTTTCGCAATAATTATCCATTATTCATTCTCAATTCTCAATTATTTTTGTACTTTTGCGCTTTCAAATGTCTTTAACAATTTAATTCAAAAATCAATATGAAAGAAACCGTTTATAGAGCGAAACATGAGGCGTTGGGCGCCAAAATGGAAGAATTTGCCGGCTTTTACATGCCGATTCAGTATGACAGCATCACCAACGAGCACTTGCAGGTGCGCAACAAGGTGGGCGTGTTTGACGTGTCCCACATGGGTGAGTTCACCGTGAAGGGTCCCAAGGCCTTGGCATTGCTGCAGCACATCACCACGAATGACGTGGCCGCACTGTTCCCGGGCAAGGTGCAGTACAGCTGCTTCCCGAACGGCAAGGGCGGCATCGTCGATGATCTGCTGGTCTATAACCTCCATGACGAGGATTATCTGTTGGTGGTGAACGCTGCCAACATTGACAAAGACTGGGCATGGGTGGTCGAACAGAACAAGGCTTTCGGCGCCGAGATCGAGAATATCTCTGACGGCATCTCCCAATTGGCTGTTCAAGGTCCTTTGGCTCTCAAGGCTATGCAAAAGCTGACCAGTGCGAATGTGGTGGATATGGAGTACTATACCAACCAGATCATCACCTTCGCCGGCATCGACAACATCCTCTTCTCCACGACTGGTTATACCGGCAGCGGCGGATGCGAAATCTATTTCCCGAACGAGGTGGCCATGAAGATATGGGATGCCGTGTTCGAGGCTGGTGCCGAGTTCGACATCAAACCGATCGGTTTGGGTGCTCGCGACACTTTGCGTCTGGAGATGGGCTTCTGCCTGTATGGTCACGAGATCGACGACACGATTTCCCCGATCGAGGCCGGTTTGGGCTGGATCACTAAGTTCGTGGATGGCAAGGATTTCATTGACCGTAAATATATGGAAGATCTGAAGGCCAATGGTGTGACCCGCAGAATCGCCGGTTTCGAGCTGATTGATCGCGGTATTCCGAGAAACGGCTACGAGGTGTGCGATGCCGAAGGCAATGTCATCGGCGAGGTGCGCTCCGGTACATTCGGACCGTCCGTGAACAAAGGTATCGGTACGGCACTCATCAAGAAGGAGTTCGCGAAGTCCGGCACGGAGATTTTCATCAAGGTGAGAAACCGTCTGCTGAAGGCCGTCACCGTGAAGATGCCCTTCTACACGGCGAAATAGTCGGCGAATTTAGCGAATTTAGCGAATTTTTTGCGGAAGTTCGCGGTAAATATGAAAAAATGCGGAAACTCTTAAGTTTCCGCATTTTAGTTTTTTCAGTTTCTAATTACCTTTTCCGAATAATTGGGAACCATTATTTCATCGGGTATCTTAGCCGGATGCTGTCGGCGAGGAATTTTGCCACTTGGTCGGTGGTGAAAGGGGTGACATTGATGACGAGGTCGTAGTTGCGGGCATCGTAACGGGAAGTTCCAGCGAAGGCCTTGGTGTAGTTTTCGCGAGCCTTGTCGGTGCGCTCCATGATTTCGCGAGCTCTCTCCTCATTGACGTGTTGCTTCTCCATGAGGCGTTTCATGCGAGCCTCTGGGTTGGCGATGATGAGCAGGCGCAGGGCGTTGGGGTTGTCCTTGAAGATGTGGAAGCCGGTGCGGCCCACAATGATGCAGGACTCCTGTTCGGCGAGTTCTTTCAGGATTATTTCCTCCTCCTGGTAGAGTTGCACCGAATCGACTTCGAAAGACTCGTAGGCGATGGCGGCAGTGCTTCCGAACTGTTTGTAGAACCGGCAGAAGTCGGACCACCAGTTCCGTTTTGTGGCTTTGATCTGCTCGACATCTTCTTTGGTTAGTTGGTATTTTTCCATGATGGAGGCGAGGATTTCCTTGCCATAGACTTTCACGCCTAGCAGTGCGCCTAGCTTGGTGGCAATTTCCTTGCCGCCGGAGCCGCTCTCGCGGTTGATGGTGATGACGAAGTGGGGGGGTGCCATTATTGTTTGGAGTTAGAAGGTTTGAAATATGGTGCAAAAATACAAAAAAAATGGAAAGCTTAATAGGTATTCTATTATTATGTATTTTTGCAAACTAAAAAAAGTCGTATGAATTGTGATAGGTTTAAATCATATATGAAGTTGCCGCAAATCAAAGCGCTTTTGACGACTGTTTTTTTGTTGGCACTTATAGGTGTCGGCAAGTTTTTTGTATTCGATACAGGTTTATTCAATCCTCTTAAAACAGCGCTTAATAATTTCCATTTTTCCGACATTTATTTTTATTGGCAGAAAGATTTCAGTAATGATGTTGATTCGGAGGTGGTGATTGTGAACACAGCCTATTTGCATGACAGGGATGAAATCGCCACGGTGGTTGACAGTATTAATGCACATCATCCCCGAGCAGTGGCGGTGGATGTTGTTTTTTCTGAAACCGTGAGCACCCTTGCCGCTGCCGATTCGCACCTTGCTGTCGCATTCAACGCATGTCCAAATCTGGTGTTGGCTCAAAGAGCGGTTCTGATTTCCAAAAACAAGTGGAACATAGAACGCTCCTTCTTTGCCGAAGGTAATACAGAAGGGGTAGCTAATTTCTCTACGGCTTTGGTGCGTACAGTATGCACAACAGAAACTTTCGGACAGGAAACATTTCCCACGTTTGCGGCGCAGGTGGTCAAGAAGGTTGGGGTTTTCCCTACAGAAAAGGAAAGAATTATCCATTTCGGCGGGATAGATTTCATGGTTTGGACCCCTAAGGAAAGTTTTAACCTGGATTATTTGGAAGATAAAATCGTGATCGTTGGGGATACCAGTGATTTGCGAGATTGGCATGACATCCCAATAGGCACTACAGGCAGAAGCCGTATGTCTGGAGTGGAACTGCATGCACTTTCTGTAATTACATTGATGTCGGATAATATTTATCACAGTTTTCCAAAGTTTTGGTCAATTGTTATACAAATTGCCATTCTCTACCTCTTTAGCCTTATCTTTTGTTGTGTGTCAGAAAAATGGAAAAATTGGGACAATTGGATACAAGGTGCTTTGCAGATATTGTTAATTTCGATGATATTGCCTTTTTGTTACGTTCTTTTTCTCATATTCAATCTGATTTGTTCCCCGTCGTTGACCATTGTTGGTTTCGGCCTTGTCGGTTTTGCAAAAGATATTACGGATGCCATCACAGCTGATAAAGCAACAGGAATAAAATCAAAAGGAGAAGATATGTAAACGTTTGAAAAGTATAATAAGAAAAAAAGGAATTAATAGAGAAAGATATGAAAAGAATTGCTTTATTACTTTTAACCATACTGTTGCTTGCTAATTATTATAGTTTCGCACAAGAGGTGAAACCCCAATGGGATAATAACACAATTCCTTCTAAAATGGGATTATACAATGAACGTACGCAAAGGTGGGTGAGCACAAAACGGTATCAGAATGGCGGCTCATATCAAAATTACAGAGGGGTGTACTATTATTCATTTCAGGCAGAGAATGGATTGTGGGGGGTCGTGTCAAGCCAAAACTATAATGAGTGGCATTTCCAGCCTACGCATACTTATGATGAGTGGTTCGCCTTTAGTGAGACCGGATGTATGAAAATACAAAAAGGACAAGACTGGGGTCTTATAGATATAAAAGGAAGAATTCTTCTTCCAGTTCGATATCAGAATATTTGGGGAAATACTCAAATAGTCAGTGCGAGTGATTGGGATAATAGAACATACGATTTCAATCTGAAACAACTATTTGCGGAAGCTGATGCAAGAGAAGAAAGAGAACGTCAGGAAAAAGCCAGGAAAGCAGCCGAAGAGAAAGCACGTCTGGAGGCAGAAGCCAAGAGGGCACAAGAGATACGAGACGCTGAATTGAAACAGCAAAAATTAGCTTCATTCACCAAGTATGCCTCCGAATACGTACAACCTCGTATGGCGGAGTGGCAACAAAAGGGCGAGTTTGAAAAGATGGCGGATTATCAGCGGCGTGTGTCAGGCGAAAGACGCCAGCAAAAAATTGACGAAATGACCCAAGAGGCTGAACAACTTTTCATTAAGGAGAATAGTGATTTTATTAACCTAAAAACAATCCTTACTCTTGGAACATACGATTCCGAGAATGAAGTGTTCCCTCTTCAGAACAACAAGTTTGGTATGTTGTTGCTGCCTGTGCCAATTAGCGACGGACCTGCTTTTAAACAGAATTTTAGCAAAGCCCAAATTACCAATGAAAAGTATTTCGTGGATAAGGACAAGATTGCACTAGCCTCTTTTGATGTAATTGTGAACGATAAAACCTATCACTATAGCAACAACAATGCGCTTAATTACTCACAATATCAACTTAATCCCGACGCTCTTGACCTGCCGGCCATCAATATAGTCACCGGGAGTAGCAATGCCACGATGCGAAAACCGAGAGTTATGGTTATCTCACCTCAAACAGGCAGCCAGTATCAGCAGAGTACCGTAGTGTTCCGCATCAACATCATTCCAGGGGATGGTCAACACCCCACTCTTTATGTGGAGATTAACGGAGCGGACAAAATTGAGATAAAACCGCTGGATCAGCAAAGCAAAGGGGCAAGGGCAACCGATGGCCATCTTTATGAGCTGAATCTGCCTACGGAACCAGGTAAATCGGTGAATTTGGCTTTCTCTGCCGTGGATGAACAGAATATATCTTCTGAAACGCAGAAAGTTCGTCTGATTTATACTGGACAAATGATGAAGCCTCGCCTCATCTTGTTTACCGTAGGTGTGGGAGATTACACATCGGGTGACATCACAAAACTACGTTATGCAGCCAAAGATGCACGAGATTTTGTCACCACAATTGAGAATGCAAACTTAGAGGATTACACTGAGCTTATCAAACATGTCTATATTGACAAAAACGCAACCCGAAAGAATATTACCAGCGGTTTGCGGTCGCTATTGGATGAAGTGCGGCAAGGCGATGTAGTGATGTTCTATTTTTCCGGTCATGGTGTGCAAGATGGCAGCGAGACTTTTTTCATGACAGTAGATGCTTCATCGGAAAGCCCTGACGAGGAGGCAGTTAGTTTCTCGTCACTGAAAAATAGTATGAGAAAACTTACTGAACGACATGCGAAAGTGATTACGTTTATGGATGCTTGTCATGCCGGGGCCATGGCAAATGCCAAAGGTTCTGCTCCGAAATTGACAGAATTAGACATAGAGGATGTCATTGAGTTTTACTCCAGCACTAAGGGTGAGGAGTCTGCGGAAGATGAAAAGTTAGAAAACGGAGTGTTTACCAGTGCGTTAATTACAGGGATTAATGGTGCCGCTGCCAATGCGGAAGGATATATCACAGTTAACACATTGCGTATATATATCAACGATTACGTGAGAAATCATAATAATCGTCAAACCCCAGTCGTTCGCGGAGCGGATGCGGGTGACATTACTTTATTTCGTAAAAAATGAGAAAAGCATTCGTAATATTCGTCTTGTTGTGCTTTGCGATGACTCTCTTCGCGCAGCATTTGTTTGTCATGGGCATCAATGGCACGGGTGAAATTAGGAAAAAGGATCACTGGGCTTCTTTGATTAAAGCTCAAGAGCTTAACGAAGAGGATGTTATCCGCACCTCGAAGTATGGAAGTGTGACTATTTTGGATAAGGAAAGAGGAAAGGAGTATGCTGTTCAGAGCGTGGACGGAGCCAAGGTGAAGGAGCTCATTGCCACACAGAAATCGTCTGTGAAACGCTTTGCCAAAGAGATTGTTGAAGTTCTTTCGGATATTCTCTTCAACACGAAAGGCAAGGAACGGAAAGCTTATGAGACCTCGGGAGGTGTTACCTATCGCAGTGATAATGCGGATGAAAGGATAGCCTCTTGGTTGAAAAACAACTTGAACAATCGTTTGGAAATCGGGAACTCTGCGTATGAGGTGTCTTTGCAAATAATGGATCCATTTACCTATCAGTCGATTCGTGAAACCAAAGTGGACGATTATGCCGAGCTAATGGTGATGAATGATAGTGGCATCCCGTTGTATGTAAACGTCATTGACGTAGATGCAGAGGGACGGTGGTCAGTGGTGATACCCAAAGACGAGACGGAGATGATGAGCACGTTGCTGATCCCTCCTTATGCCAGTGTCATTCTGCCTTATCCCATCAGTTTTTCCGAGCCGAAAGGTGTCGATCATTTGATTTTGTTGGCATATCCGATGCCTTTCAATTTACATCGGGTCGTCGCCCTTTATCAAGCAGATAATGTGGATCTCTCATTGTCTGCGGAAGTGGGTGGTGCTGTCTGCCCAATTTCTATCAAGTAATCAGTGGATATTAAAAATTTGTAGAATAATTGTCTTTGACTTATAACCTTATAAACCAAATGAAATACGGAAAACTCTACCTCATTCCCACTCCCATTGCGGAGGGCGCGTTCGGGAGCTTTTTCCCGATGGTGAACGCGGATGTTATCAATGAAACGGACTATTACATCGTGGAGGCGTTGCGGACGGCACGGCGGTTCCTGCGTTATGCAGGCATTCGCAAGCCGATTGACGAGCTCACCTTTTTCGAGTTGAACGAGCACACACAAGGAGTAGAGCTCAATGACTTCCTGCAGCCCTGTTTGGAGGGGAAGAATGTGGGAGTGATGTCGGAGGCGGGCGTGCCTTGTGTGGCCGATCCCGGACATAAGGCGGTAGAAAAGGCCCATCAGTTGGGCATCGAGGTGGTGCCGCTTATTGGGCCGAGTTCGTTGGTTCTCGCACTTATGGGCAGCGGCATGAACGGGCAAAGTTTCGTGTTTCACGGGTATCTGCCGTCGGAACAATACGACCGCGAGAAGAAGTTAGTGGAGCTTGAGGCGGTGGCGGTACGGACGGGGCAGACGCAGATGTTCATCGAGACGCCCTATCGCAACAACCGGATGACGGCTTCGATCTGCAAAGTGTGCAAGCCGGCCACGCGGGTGTGCATCGCTGCGAACCTGACGGGCGATAATGCGTTGTTGAAAACGCAATCGGTGTCGAAATGGCGCAAATATTTCGAGAAGGAGTCCAACCAATTAGGGAAAGTCCCATGTATTTATCTGATTAATAGGTAGAAAAATTTTTCAGGGCAAGAATGCGGGGATAACGAAAAAAGTGTATTTTTGCGCCGTCATTTTTGCAATGGCGAGTTCATTGGATGGCGTAATGCCGAAGTGGTGGAATGGTAGACACGAGGGACTTAAAATCCCTTGCTTATTGCAAGCGTGTGGGTTCAAGTCCCACCTTCGGTACCGAATGCGGAAGTAGCTCAGTTGGTAGAGCACAACCTTGCCAAGGTTGGGGTCGCGAGTTCGAGTCTCGTTTTCCGCTCAAGTGTAGAGACGCGATTATCGCGTCTCTACGTGTTTTAAACAATGAAAATCTCTTGTTACGGAAGCGGATTGCTGATTTTTTGCTCTAAAGCGGTACATCTTTGCCAACTTTGTTGAATTGGGGCATCTTCAGCAAGCCAACTATCTGAAAGAAAATATACTTATCTGAGTTTATTTTACAGAATTTAATCTGTAAAAAACATAACAGAATTTCAAACCAAAGCCATCAACAAACAATGTAATTTGTAAATTATCAACAAGTTACAATGTAATTTAAAAGTTGATGAATCGGTGTTGATTCCTTTCGGGAATTTTTATATCTTTGCAGGTTAAAAAATTGTTTGCCAATCAAATGATTGTCAATTCACAATAATTGTCAAAATATAAATTTTAATACAAAAATAAATGAAAAAAGTACTATTTTTTATGTTGCTGTTGGTTATTGGCTTAACTGCCATGGCTCAGCAAAGAACAAAGGCCCCCGAGCCTCAATGGACAAGCATCATTAGCAACAGCCCCGAAACTTTCCAGACTCAGTTGATTTCTTCAACAGAGAACAGCATTAAGGTCAATGTGAAGGTTCCTGGTTTTTACACCACGGCCGTGACCACTCCCCGAGGGGAGGCATACGTCATCACTGTCCCCAAGTCGGTCAGCACGGCTCAAGCAGGCGAACCCGATATGCCTATGACAGGTATCCCGATAATGATTGGCGACAAGGCTCGTATGAAAGCTCGTGTCATTGATGCTCAGTATATGGACTTTGAAAACATTGAGGTGGCTCCGTCAAAGGGCGACTTTCCTCGCAGCATCGACCCAGCTACAGTGCCATACACATACGGCGAGTGCTATAGCCAGGACGCTTTCTTCCCTGCCAGCAATGTCGGTCTCTATGATCCTTACATCATCCGTGACTTGCGAGGACAGAACATCGTGATTTATCCCTTTGCCTACAACCCCGTCACCAAAACCCTCCGTGTGTATTACAATATGACGGTGGAAATGTACAAGGAGGACGACCACGGCACTAACATTATCGCGACCCGTCACAGAGGCGCGATGAAATTGGATCCCGACTTCAAGAGCCTCTATCAGCGTCACTTCATCAATTACGACGCTTCGATGGATAGATATACCCCCGTGGATGAAGAAGGCGACTTGCTTATCATTTGCTACGACAACTTCATCAGCTCGATGACCGATTTCGTCAATTGGAAGAAGACTCGCGGCGTGAACACCACCATAGTGGGCACGAGTACTGCTGGTTCCACCTATTCGGCCATCAAGACCTACATCCAGAACCAATACAACGCCAACAACAACTTGACGCATGTGCTGCTCGTCGGCGATGTGGCTCAAATTCCGGGTTACTCATACACAGGCGGCGGTTCTTCCTACGGCGGCTTGGGCGATAATGCATACGGACAAATCGTGGGTAGTGACTACTATAACGATGTTTTCATTGGTCGTTTCTCAGCTCAGACTGCCGCCCAGGTAACAACTCAGGTCAACCGTGTCATCACATACGAACGTGACCTTACCACTTCCGATACTTGGCTTCAAAACGCTGACGGTATTGCAAGAAATGAAGGTGGTTCTGGTCATAACGGCGAAGATGACTACGAACACATGGACGTAATTCGTACCGATTTGCTTAATTACGGCTACAATACCGTATATCAGGACTATGAAAATTTAAGTGGTTATACGGGCACTGCCTCTTCCATCAGTAGCCACATTAACAGCGGTGTGGGTATCGTCAATTATTGTAATCACGGTAATAACCAATTGTGGGGAGTGGCAAGCTACAGTAACACTCAAGTCAACAACCTTACCAATAAAAACAAGCTGCCCTTCATTTGGTCAGTAGCTTGCCTTGTTGGTAAATACGACAACACTTCGACATCATACGGTGGCAACTATACAATCGGTCAAAGCAACGACTGTTTTGCTGAGGCTTGGATGCATGCCACCTATAGTAGCTCAGACCTGACACCTACGGGTGCTGTCGGCGCTTTGATGTCATACATCAGTCAGCCTTGGATTCCGCCCATGTGGGCACAAGATGAGTGCGTTGATATTTTGGCAGGATTATCCAATTCCGGTGGTACCAAACACACATGGGGTGGTGTTTCCATCAATGGCCTATTTGGTATCTTTGACAATTACGGAACGGATCAATCTGCTGTTGGTACCTACCAAGCTTGGATCCTTTATGGCGACCCGAGCATGATGCTCCGCACCAAGACCCCTCAGGCTATGACGGTCACGCATAACGGCAGCATTAATGTTGGGACCTCCGTTTACACGGTCAACGTCAATAACGGTAACGGTTGTGTGGCCACCATCACTGATGCAAACCACAACATTTTGGGAAAAGCCACAGTGAGCAACGGTACGGCTAATATCAGTATTAGTGGTGATCTTACCCCCGGTACAGAACTCACTCTCTGCGTGTTCGGATTTAATAAGGTTACTTACTTGGGCACCATTCAGGTCATTACTATCAACGGTCCGTACATTAGCCTTGAAAGCCATACGCCCAACACCGCTATCATTGACGAAACCACCAATCTGAGCCTCACTTTCAAGAACGTGGGTAACGCTGCCACCTCCGGCACCACTACGGTCACTTTGACTTCCTCGGATGCCACCTTTGGCGTGAGCAGCAGAACCTTCAGTGCCTTGGCTGCCAATGCCACCACAACGGTGAATGGCTTCAGCTTCAGTCTCAACAATGGTGTGACCTTGGGCTCTGCTGTCGTTTTCCACTACACCGCTGTCAACGGCAGCAACACCTGGGAAGGCGACTTCACTATTATCCCCGACCAGATATTCACAGTCAATGTTGCTTCCAACAACAACAATTATGGTACTGTCAGCGGCGGTGGCCAAGTCCATTATAACGCACCTTGTACTGTGACCGCCACACCGGCCGATGGCTATATGTTCATCAACTGGACCCAGAACGGCAATGTGGTTTCCACCGAAGCCTCATACACTTTCAACGTGACAAGCAACGTGAGCTTGGTGGCCAACTTCACCGAAGGAGTCATGATTGGTAGCGGCACCTCCACAAGCGATTATCTGCCGAGCTACAACTACTACAAATACGCCCTTTCTGAGCAGATCTACACTTCTGCCGAGTTGGGCGGCGCAGGTCTGATCAACAGCATTGCCTTCTATAACGGCGGCGCCGAGAAGACCCGCAACTACGACTTCTATTTGAAAGCCACTACAAAGAACAGTTTTACGGGCAAGACCGACTGGATCACGGTTTCCTCTGGAGACAAGGTGTTCAGCGGTGAGGTCACCATGGTTGCCGACGATTGGACAACCATCATTTTAAGCACGCCGTTTGTGTATGACGGTACCTCTAACATAGTTCTTGTGGCGGATGACAACTCAGGTGAATATACCAGTTCGCCTCACATGAGCTGCCGTGTGTTCACCACCACTTCAAACCAGGCCCTTTATTACTACGATGACAGCAACAACTTTAATCCCATGTCACCTCCGACTACTTCGGGCAACTACAACGCTGTGCTTTCTTCGAAGAACCAGATCATCATCACCAAGGAACCCATTTCCAATGAACCCGTCAATATCACGGTCAGTGCCAACCCAGCACAAGCAGCCACGGTGAGCGGCGGTGGAGAATATGTCTTCGGTCAGACCTGCACGGTTACAGCTACGCCAAATACTGGATATCTCTTCATGGGTTGGACCGAAAATGGGACAATAGTGTCGAGTGAGTTGTCCTACATATTCACGGCTGTTGCTGACAGGAACCTTGTGGCCAACTTCACCCAAGCCATTGAAATCGGTCAAGGCACGACGACCCACACTAACCTGCCCAGCTACAATTATTACAAATATTCCATGACGGAGCAGATTTACACGGCAGATGAAATCGGCACAGCTGGAACAATCAATAGTATTGCCTTCTACAATGAAGGCGCTGAGAAGACTCGTACTTACGACTTCTATTTAAAGGCGACCACCAAGAGTTCTTTCTCGAGCAAGACCGACTGGGTTACAGTAGCTGCATCTGACAAGGTGTTCAGCGGCAGTGTCACCATGGTCGCCAATGCTTGGACCTTCATCAACTTCACCACGCCGTTTGAGTATGACGGTACTTCCAACTTGGTGTTGGTTGCCGATGACAACAGTGGTGCATATACCAATGCTCCCCACATGGCCTGTTCGGTCTTCAATACTAATGGAAATCAAACCATTTATATTTATTCTGACGGCACCAACTACAACCCGTTGTCACCCACAACATCGCAATCCTCATCTTATGATGTGCTTGCGGTGAAGAACCATATTCTTATGGGCATTGAGAGTTCAGAGCCGGAACCCTGTCTTGCCCCCACAAATCTTGCAGCTTCTAATATTGACTATCAAAGCGCACTGTTGAGCTGGAACGGCGAAGCCGATTCCTGGAAGGTGGCTTATAAGACATCTACCGCTTCACAGTTCACAGAAGTTTCTGTCAATACGAATTCTTACACTTTGACCGAACTCCTGCCCGAAATGTCATACACGGTGAAGGTGGCCGCTGTTTGTGGAGACGAGACCGTATGGTGCGAACCCATCAGCTTCACCACGCTTCCTATGCCTTGTCCGGCTCCCACAGCTCTTACAGCTGCCAATGTGACCGGCACTACCGCATCCTTGAGCTGGACAGAAACTGGCAGCGCTACAAGTTGGGTGCTGCAATACGGCACGGATGATGCTTTCGCCAATGGCACCTATGCGGAGACGATCGTGAACGGCACGCCTGCTGCAGACCTTGTTGACCTTACGGCTGAAACCGAATACTACGCCCGTGTGAAATCCACATGCAGTGCTAATAACCAGAGTGACTGGAGCAACATCTGCACGTTCTTTCCTTCAATCTATGTGGTCATTGGCTCCGGTACGGGTACAAATAACTACCTGCCGACCAACGTCAATAACAAATATTCCATGACGCAGCAGATCTACACTGCAGAGGAATTGGGCGAAGCGGGTAACATTGTGAGCCTTGATTTCTACAAGAACAACAACGCGGTGTCTTCTCGTAAGCTGGATATCTACATGGTGAGCACCGACAAGAGCAGCTATGCGGGTTCCAATGACTGGATTCCTGTCACCGCTGCCGACAAAGTGTTCAGCGGTACAGTGAATTTCAACGATAATGCGTGGACGACTATCACGCTTGCCAGACCGTTCAGATATGAAGGTACCAGCAATATCGCTATTGTCGTGGACGACAACACCGGTCTTGCGAAGTCCAGTACCCCGTTCCTAGTGTTCCCGGCTTCTAATCAGTCTATCCGCATCAGTGGCAATTCGACGAACTACAATGTCGTTTCTGCTAGTAACTATACCGGTACAGTCATGTCAACTAAGAACCAGATGCGCATTGTCAAGGGCGAGTCGGGACCTGACTGTCCTGAGCCCACAGATGTTGCAGTTTCCGTGACGGGCCGCCACAGCGCGGTGGTAAGCTGGACAGAGAACGGCGAGGCTGATGCATGGGTGGTCGCTTATCGTCCCGCAACCGAAAATATCTTCACCGAAGTGGAAGTATCAGATAATACCTATACTATGACAGGCCTGTCCATCGAAACGAACTATGTTGTCAAGGTACGCCCTGTCTGTGACAATGTTACAGAGAGTTGGAGCGAGGAGAAGACGTTTGTGACGGAAAGCTGTTACACGATTTCTCCGGATGCTCAGGAATCTGGCAAGTGGACGGAGGATTTCGACAGCTACACGACCTCGACCGCAACGGAGACGGGCGTACAGCCCGACTGTTGGGAGGTGCTTATCCCGGATGCGACGCTCACTTCTTCCACGAAGCCTCAGTTGTATCGCGGCTATGCGACGAGCGGCAGCTACTCTTTGCGAATGAAGAACCGCTGCTTGTATGCCATGCCTTCACTTGACGAGGACGTTCCGGTCAATGCGCTGCAGATGAAGTTCAACCTGCGCCAGCCCAATGCAATCTATCGTCTGCAAGTGGGTGTGGTGAACGAGAACGGAGTGTTCACGGTGGTGAAGACGATCAACAATGCGAGTACGGGCAAGGAGCCTGTCACGGTGGATTTCACCGACTATAGTGGCGGCGGTCACCGCATCGCATTCCGCAACACCCTTGCCAATGGGTCCAATTTAGCCTACAGCTATAACTACATCGACGACATCGAGATAGGATACGCCAACTCATGTGAGATCGCGGTTCTGCAATACACGGAGAATTTCGACAGCTACACGACCACGACCGCAACGGAGACGGGTGTCCAGCCCGACTGCTGGGAGGTGATCACGGAGGACGTAGCGCTGACCGAAGCCACGATGCCTCAGTTGTATCGCGGTTACGCGACGAGCGGCAGTTACTCTTTGCGCATGAAGAACCGTTGTGTCTATGCGATGAGGCCTTTGAGCGCGAACATTAATGTGGGCGATTTGACGATGACGTTCAACCTGCGTCAGGCCAAGTCCATCTACCGTCTGCAAGTGGGTGTGCTGAACGAGAACGGTGAATTCACGGTGGTGAAGACGTTAAAGTGCAGCAACACGAGTAATATGGAGGCCAAGACGGTGAACTTCTCCGGTTACACGGGCAACCGCATCGCGTTCCGCAACACGTTGGTGCCGGGCACGGGCATGAGTACGGATTATTTGGACTACAGCGTCAACTACATTGACAACATCCACCTCGACTATACCACAGTGTCCAAGCAGGATGCGAATGCCGTGGATGCCCTCGCCGCCGACCTCGATCAGGTGGACGTTATGGTGTATCCGAACCCGACGAAGGACGTTGTCAATGTACAATGTACAATGAACAATGCACAATGTTCGGGAATCGAAATTGTTGACGTGTATGGTAAAATCATCACCACTGTAGGGACGCGATTCATCGCGTCCGCCCAATTCCCCGCGTCCGCCCCGACCCAAATCAACGTTTCGGGTCTCGCCGCCGGCATGTATTTCGTGCGTGTGACCACAGATAGGGGAGTGGTGACGAAGCCGTTCGTGAAGAGATAGTCTCCGCGGATCACACGGATCTCGCGTATAAATAACGGGTATCGGTTCTACAACCGGTACCCGTTTTTTCATCGTAGGGACACGATTCATCGCGTCCGAATTCTTCAAAGTTCAAGGCGCATGTCAAAAAAAATGTAAATTTGCAGTTTTGTTTTAAAATTAAGATTATACCATAAAAGTTGCGCCCGGCACGTATTCAGGGCTTGAATCAATGAAGAAATTTTTACTGTTATTATGGCTTTGTTTGCTGACAATATGTTTGTTTGCGCAAAACGGCACATGGAACAATGTCCAAAATTCATCGGCGGAAAGACCCACCCACGTGAGTGCGGCCCAGGCGCTTGAAGTCGGATACACGTTTATGCGTACAAACGGGCATGACCGAGGCAGTGGCAATGTGAGCAAACAGGCGATGCAGCTGGTCTATACGGGTGCAGTTACCGACAGTCTTACGCGAACAGTCACCGATTGCTACTATGTGTTCGCCTTGCAGCCCACGGGGTTTGTGATGGTGTCGGCCGACGAACGCGTGAAACCGATTTTAGGCTATTCCTACAGCAACGATTTCGTGGTTGAAGACATGCCAGACAATATCCTCTTTTGGCTGGATAACTACAAAAAGCAGATCAAGGCGGTGGTGGATAACGACTATCAAGCCGATCCGGCGACCATAACTTCATGGTCTTTGCTGAAATCAGGGCAGGCCGTGGCCTTCCGGAGCGGAACTTCCGTAAATCCATTGTTGCAGACGACTTGGGATCAAAGCTGCTATTACAACCAGCTTTGTCCGGAGGATGCAGCCGGACCATGTGGGCATGTTTACGCGGGCTGTGTGGCCACCGCCATGGCGCAGGTCATGCACTATTGGGGATGGCCGACTCAAGGTTTCAACAGCCACAGCTACACCTGCGATTATGGTACATTGTCAGTGGATTTCAGTACAGCTACTTATAATCACGGCAATATGCCGAATGCGCTGACGTACAGCACCAGCGCCTCGCAGAAGGAGGAGTTGGCCAAGTTCATTTACCATTGCGGCGTGGCTGTGGATATGGGTTATGGGGCTGACGGGAGCGGTGCCTATTCAAGCGACGTGCCCTCGGCTTTATACAACTATTTCGCCTATACGGACAACGGCACCTATCGTTCTAAGTCCAACTATTCAGAAAGCGGTTGGGCGAACCTCATCAAGCAGGAATTGAATAACATGAGACCTGTGTATTATTCAGGACATGGTACCGGCGGTCACGCTTTTGTGTGCGATGGCTACGATGAAAACAACCTCTTCCATTTTAATTGGGGATGGAGCGGTTCCAGTAATGGCTATTTCGAGCTGTCCACGCTGAACCCGTCATCCTACAACTTCTCTGAATCCCAAGCCGCTGTCACCGGGGTTACAGCCGGAACGTTTATCCGGTGCTCGGAATCGGAGTTGTCGTTCTCTGCCCGCGTAGGTGAACAAAGCTCCGCGAAATCGATTACGGTATGCGCCCATGGACTGAGCGGAAGTATCAGTGTCGCCGTCGGCAACGGTTTCAAAGTCAGTAGAAACGGCATCTTGTACTATACCAGCCTGACGCTTCCCGCATCTGGTGGCACACTGTATGTGAAATACGTTCCCACCCAATCCGGGGACGTTTTGGATTCCCTGACCTTGACTTCCGGCAGTTGTTCTGCCAGTGTTTACTTGAACGGCACGGACAATGTGATTGTGGGTGCCGGTCCAGCCACGAGCATCTATCTACCCAGCTACTCGTATTACAAATACGCTCTGACCCAGCAGATTTACACTCCGGCGGAAATTGGGACATCAGGTTATATCCGCAGCATTGCTTTTTACAATAGCGGTACCGAGAAAACCCGCAATTATGACATGTACCTCGTCCTCACGGACAAGGACACCTTCGCTAACAGCACCGACTGGATTGCGGTCTCCGAGGACGACAAAGTCTTCAGCGGCGAGGTCACCATGGCAGAGGGAACTTGGACGACATTCCAGATTGACAGTTTCGCGTATGACGGTGTGAGCAATCTTGCCCTCATCATGGATGACAACACCGGATCCTATTCGAGCGGCATGGCCTGCAAGGTCTTCAGTGCCGAAAACAGGACACTCCGCATTTACAGCGACGGCACGAACTACGACCCTGCCAACCCTGGCGCTTACACGGGAACTGTTGAAGATCAAAAGAACCAACTTAAAATCGATATTAATCCATCCACAATTGTGATTTGTGAGAAACCGAAAAACTTGGCGTTCTCGAATCTCACCCCGACCTCCGTTTCTGTCTCATGGAGCAATGGAAGCGGCAATTTCGGATATGAGTACAAGAAATCTTCCGAAACCGAATGGACAGTGGTTTGTGCTGGCAATTGCGGCTTCAACTGCAACCTCACCGGCCTCACTCCGAACACGTCCTATCAGTTCAGAGTACACTCGATTTGTGCGGGTAACACTACCAGCGGATGGCTCACCGGCAGCTTCAGTACTCCTGCGGGCATTCCCCTTATAGAACCGTTTGACAACTCAACCAAACCGAATGGCTGGACCCTCTATACTGGACTGCTGAACAATGTGATGGACGGTACAGCCACCTTGGCGACCGCTACATCGGGCTGGACTTTCGGCACTGGCAACGGGGTGTTCAACAGCCATGCCCGCACCAATATCTATGGAACATCCTGGAATAAGTGGCTTGTAACCCCGACTTTGTTGATGGAGGACAATGTGCAGCTCAGCTTTGACCTCGCGCTGACCAAATATTCCGGCAATCTCCAACAACCCGTGGACACCCTTCAGCAGGATGACAAATTCGTGGTGCTGATCACATCAGACAATGGCGCCACATGGGAAATCCTTCGCCAGTGGGACAACACAGGTTCGGAATACGTCTATAATCACATTGTGTGTTCCGCCAGTGGCGAGTTTGTGACAATCGATTTGAGCGGTTATGCCGGCAGAAATATCGCAGTCGCTTTCTATGGCGAATCAACGGTTTCAGGTGGTGACAACAACCTGCACATCGACAATGTGCGTATTGACTACATCCCAACCTGTGAGGCACCCACTGCTTTGACGGTTACGGATGTTACCGCCCATACCGCTTCGTTGAGTTGGGAATCCGATGCCATCAATTGGCAGATTTGTCTCAACGGTGACGAGACCAACCTTGTCAATGTCACATCTGATTCATACACATTCACGGATTTGACTCCGGAAACAGTCTATACTGTCAAGGTGCGCGCCAACTGCATTATGGGATTGCAGAGCCCGTGGAGTGAGGAAGTCAGTTTCATGCCTACTTATAGAGTGGTCATCGGCTCCGGTACGGGTACCAATAATTTCCTGCCGACCAACGTCAATAACAAATATTCCATGACGCAGCAGATCTACACAGCAGAGGAATTGGGCGAAGCGGGTAACATTTTGAGTCTTGACTTCTATAAGAACAATACCGTGGTAGCTCCTCGTAAACTGGATATCTACATAGTGAATACCGACAAGAGCAGTTTCACGGGCTCCAATGACTGGATTCCCGTCAACGCTGCCAACAAAGTGTTCAGCGGTACAGTGAGTTTCAATGACAACGCTTGGACGACCATCACGCTTGACCGACCGTTCAGATATGAAGGTACCAGCAATGTCGCCATTGTCGTGGACGACAACACGGGTCTTGTGAAGTCCAGTACCCCGTTCCTGGTGTTCCCGGCTTCAAATCAGGCTATTCGCATCAGTAGCAACACGACGAACTACAATGTTGTTACCGCAAGCAACTATACCGGAACAGTTTTGTCATCCAAGAACCAGATGCGCATTGTCAAGGGAGAGCTGGGACCGTTCTGTCCAGCACCCACGGAAGTTGCAGTATCTGTGACCGGCCGCCACAGCGCAGTGGTGACATGGACGGAGAATGGCGAGGCTACCTCTTGGATGGTTGCCTACCGTTCTGCAACCGAGAATCGCTTCGCCGAAGTGGAAGTTTCTGAGAATACGTTGACACTCACTGACCTTGCGATAGGGACGGAATACCTTGTCAAGGTACGTCCCCTCTGTGAGGATGTTACAGAAAGCTGGAGCGAAGAGAAGACGTTTGTGACGGAAAGCTGTTACACGATTTCTCCGGATGCACAGGAATCCGGAAAGTGGACGGAGAATTTCGAGGAATACACGAATGTCACCACGTTGGAGACGGGTGTCCAGCCCGACTGTTGGGAAGTACTTGTCCCGGATGTGGCGCTCACGGAAGCCACGATGCCTCAGTTGTATCACGGATTCGCGACGAGCGGCAGCTATTCGTTGCGTATGAAGAACCGTTGTTTGTATGCCATGCCTTCATTAGACGAGGAGGTTCCGGTCAATGCGCTGAGGATGACGTTCAACCTGCGCCAGCCCAATGCAATCTATCGTC
>JAEEGH010005570.1_pt1 | contig 31528 bp, 26 predicted proteins | sample 9134181 | NCBI WGS metagenome assembly JAEEGH01 (sample SAMN16246544, study PRJNA631951) | gut metagenome | biome: gut microbiome; feature: rumen; material: DP-attached | host: Bos | place: Iran: Karaj | collected 2018-10
CAAAGGCTTGCCTATCACCTGGATGGCTGTCCACGGCAAGAACGACGGCACCTGCCAATACAACCGCGCTCGTGACAGTGCACTGAAGCGCATCCTCAGGAACAACGGTAAGGCCGATGCAGATGGCAACTTCACCGATGCCAGCGCAGAAAAGCCGAAGGAAGTAGGCGGCAGCGGACACCTCTGCTATGATTTCACAACCGTCGACGAACGCTTCCCGGTCAAGTTCTGCAGCTGGAACGGTCAGCACCAGTGGACAGCCTACGACAACGGCAACTGGCAGAACACCTGGGTTCCTGAAGAAGTCCACAAGTTCTTCGAACAGTTCTAAGTTTCCTACACACCTCCAACAACAGAAAGGTCCGCCTCAAAAGGCGGACCTTTTTAAACGCGATATTGCTAAGAAACGCAATAGAGCCGGGCGGTCTCATCGTGAGCCTCAAACGATTCGTATTAACGAATCGTGGAGGCGAGAGCGAGGCTCTCTGAAATTTGAAATTCTGAAAACTCAGAGAATCGAGCAAGACAAGGCGCGAGCCCCCGTAGCGTACTAACTCGTACGTGAGGGGGCGAGTAACGCCGTATTGCGATGATTATATGAGTTTTTCCACCTTTGTGCAGAGGGCTTCGGCCTCTGCAGAAGTCGGCGCTTCGGCAATCACGCGAATCACTGGTTCGGTGTTGCTTGCGCGCACATGCACCCATGACTTTTCGTGACCGAGCCAGAGGCCATCGCGTTCGTCCATTTCCCAGCCGGCAAATTCTGCCTTGACTTTCGGGAGGATGTCGGCCACCTTCTTGTCGCCGAGTTCAAACTTTTTCTTGGGCATGGCGTAAGACGGATTTTCTGCAACGAACTTTTCAGGGCCGCCGTCATGGTGCGCCATCCAGCTGAGCACAAGGGCTGCAGCTACCAAGGAATCGCGGCCATAATGCAGAGCCGGGAGAATCACGCCTCCGTTGCCTTCACCACCGATAACGCAGCCCTTTTCAATCATCTGCAGGCTCACGTTGATTTCGCCGACCTTAGCGCGGCTGAATTCGCAGCCATACTTTTCGGCAACGTCTTCGTTCATGCGGCTTGTAGACAAGTTAACACAAACGCTACCTTTCTTCTGGCTAAGCACTTCTTCGGTCGCAATGGCGAGCGTATATTCTTCACCGATACTTTGTCCTAAGCCATCGACCAGGGCGCAGCGGTCCGCATCGGGGTCCACGGCGAACCCGACCGCACACCCGTTGTCCTTGACGGCCTTGCGGAGATCGCCCAGGTTTTCAGGAATCGGTTCCGCTCCGCGCGGGAAGGTTCCGTCGGGTTCGCAATGCACGCGCACCACTTCGCAGCCGAGCTGCTCCAGAAGGCGCGGCACGATGTAGCTGCCTGCGCCGTTCACGGCATCCACGGCCACCTTGAATTTCTTGGCACGAATCGCTTCGACATCCACGAACGGAATCTTGAGGGTTCCGTCCACGTGAACGCCGTCGGCATCCTTCATGAACTCGTACTTGCCCATGCCGCGGTAATCCGGATACTGGAAGTTGTCGGCATCGGCCAATTCAAACAGCTTCTTGACATCGTCCGGTCCCAAGAACAGCCCCTTGTTGTTCAGGAACTTGAGGGCGTTCCATTCGAGCGGGTTATGGCTTGCGGTAATGATGATGCCCGCATCGGCCTTCAGTTCGGTCGTGAGGATTTCGACCGACGGCGTCGTCGAAAGTCCGACTTCCACTACATCGACGCCCGACAGACGACAGATGCCCGCGACAAACTGACTGATAGCATCGCCCGTCGGTCGACTGTCGCGACCAATCACGACTCGCTTGGCCTTGGTAATCTGCAAAAAGGCACTCACATGGCTCTTCAGGACCTGGGGGGTAAGGGTATCACCCACGATTCCGCGGATACCCGAAATAGAACGCATCAGTTTAGACATAAAAATCTCCGTTTTACAAAAAAATACAAAAAATTTATGTATAATTATTGCAAGAAGACAGGAGAAACTCAGCTAGCTCCCCCAGATTTGGTACGGGTGGACCCGGCAGATTGGACATAAGGCGATGAACCCCTTATTTAACCTAGAAAGCATCTATGTTGCCAATATCATCGGCATCGTGCTGATAATCATCTTGATTATCTGTAATCTTTGGCGTCTGCAGAGCAAGACTTCTGCCAACAAGAACCTGGTCTTGATGATGTTCTTCGCGCTTACCAGTTGCATTGCCGACCCCATCTCGTACACCATGAAGGGTATCCCGGGCCTAATGCCCAAAATTACGGTCTATGCGACTAGCACCTGGCTCTTTGCAGCAAACATGCTCGCCGTCCTTTGCTGGGTCCGCTTTTTAGGCTACTACCTGAACGGTTCCATTACCAGAAGGCACAAGATTGCCCTGAACGCCATCATCGTGGCGGGATTTGCGGTTCTTATAGTCAACCTATTCCACCCCATAGTCTTCTCTATCGACGAAAACAACCTTTACGAGCGAAAGTCCTTCTACTTTTTCTTTACGGCCATAGACTACCTGCTTGTCATCAACAGCCTGTTCACCTATTACAGGAGCAAGCAAAGAGGCGGCGTACTCAAGTTTTTCCCGATATGGGTGTACATCGTCCCGATCATTATTGGCGGAATCATACAGTCGCTGTTTTACGGCATTTCCGTCATTCCCACAAGTATCGCCATTTCGATTGCAGGCATCCTTGCGAGCCTTCAAAACGAGATGATTTACCGCGATGCGCTGACAGGCGTCTTTAATCGGACCTACCTGGATTACCAGCTCAAAAAAATTGCCAAGCGCCCCAAATTGAAGATTACGGGAATCATGCTCGACCTGAACGACTTCAAGCGCATCAACGACGAACTGGGGCATTCCGTCGGTGACGAGGCCCTCATCGCCACCACGCGCATCCTGCAAAAAGGCGTGGGCAGCCTCGGAAGCGTCGTCCGTTATGCCGGAGACGAATTTATCTTGCTAATCAACACCCAGGACGATGAGCAAATCAAAGCCCGTATCGAGAAGATCCTGTACCTTTTCGAAAAATACAATGCAGACAACGAAAAGAAATACACCCTGTCTGCCTCTATCGGTTACCACAAGCTAGACCTGAAAAACGAAAATATCGACACTTTCATCAATACAATCGATTCCCGCATGTACGAAAACAAGAAGGCCTTTTACGCAACCCACAAGGTCATGGACCGCCGAAAGCGGTAAAAAAACGTGATATATCACACAAAAACGATAATTTATATAAAAAATTTCTTTTTTTGTAAAAAGTGATTATATTATGGAAGGGATTGATTATGGAAAGCACTTTTGAACTGACAACTGTTTATGTGAGTAACATATTCGGCATCGTTCTCATCGGTGTCCTGTTGGCAGGTAATATATGGAGATTCCGCGAGAAGGGGGCGGAAAACGCTTTCTTGCAGTTGATCCTCTTTTTCGCTTTTTGCGGATGCATTTTCGACCCCATCGCCTACACCGCCGACGGAAAGCCGGGCGCCATGGCGAGAGTCATCGTCTACGGGAGCAACGCACTCCTGTACCTGGCCGACATGTTCGGCACGTTTTTCTGGCTGCTGTTCCTGGCAGAGCACCTGAACGCACGATTCTCCATCGTCCATCGTTACATTTTGGGGGCGGCACTCATCACGGGAACGACCATGATTATCCTCAACAACTTCGTTCCCTTCATTTTCGATGTTTCCTACAGCAATGTCTACGAACGTAAATTCGGTTACCTGTTCTACATCGCAATCGACTACGGTTTCCTTGTCGACAGCCTGATTCTCTACTTTATTTGCAAGCGAAAGGGAGGCATGTTCAAGTCCTTCCCTGTCTGGGTCTACTTTATCCCGCTCATTGTCGGCACGGCAATTCAGACTCTCTTTTACGGAATCTCAGCCATCTCTGCAAGTATCGCTGTTTCCATTGCAGGTGTTTTCGCCACGCTGCAGAGCGAGCGCGTTTTCAGGGACAAGCTAACGGGAGTCTTCAACTACACCTACCTGGACTATCTTGGTCGCGAATACGCCAAAAAGAAAGACCTGCAAGTGACCGGAATCCTTGTAGACATCAACTCGTTCAAGACCATCAACCAGAACTACGGGCACGCCACGGGCAACAAGGTGCTGATCAAGATGGCAAAGATCCTAAACCGGTCCATCGGGGAACTCGGGGTGATTATCCGCTATTCCAGCGACGAGTACATCGCATTCGTCAACACCCAGAACGAAATGGCCATCAGCATGTGCATTACGCGCATAAGGTCAGGGTTGTCGGAAGCAAACAACTTCAACAGTTCATACAAGCTGTCCGTCTGTATCTGTAGCCAAAGCTACGATACGAGCAAGCCGATGAACGAATTTATCGACAGCATCTCGAAATCCATGATGGAAGAAAAATCAAACTTCTACGCGCAATCGCAAATCAACAAACGATTGCAACAATAAGGCGGGCGAGCGCGAGGCTCGCCTTACGCATTTGTCTCCGAGGCTCATTCAGGAGCGTGCAAGCACGCTCCACCATTGTAATCTCACTTCGTGAGATTACCAAATGCTAGGCTCGGTCATGACCATGCAAGCATGGTCGCGACTCTCACCTTACGCATTTGTCGCCACTGCTCGGTTACGACCGAGCCAGAACACTCCACCACTCTCCACTTACACGTTCCTGGAGGACGGTCAGGCCGATTTCTTCGAACCAGCGGAGAACGTAATCCTTTTCCGTTTCAAGCTGGCCGCTAATGACAAGTTCACCGCCCTTCACAAGCAGGTCCTCGATGTCGTCGCGCAGGGGCCAAAGCTCGCTCCGGATCATGTTGCACAGGATAACGTCAAACTTGGCACCATCCTTGAATGCATCCAAGAAACCCAGCACGCAGTCGCTTTCGCCAAAGCCGTTACGCTCAAAGTTTTCGGCAATACAGGGAATCGTCAGCGGGTCAATTTCTGTACCCACCGCAAGGCGCGCTCCCAGGCGGCGAGCATACATGGCCAAAATTCCTGTACCCGTACCGATGTCAAGCACCGTTTTTCCCTTGAAATCCACCGATTCCATCAAGGTCGCGCAGCTGCTCGTCGTATCGTGTTCGCCCGTCCCGAAAGCGGTTTTCGCTTCGAGCTCCAGAACAACCGCGTCGGGATCGTCTGGAGTAAATTCTACCCAAGGGGGGCGAACCCACAGATGCGGAGACACGGAAACTGGCTGGGCACGGTCGCGCCACCACTTGTCCCAATCCTTCGCGGGTTCGTCGCTGAGCACAAAATGATACTGCGGGAACTCGCCCACAATACGGTCTCTTTCAGCCTTGTCTCCCGTATAGAAGCAGAAATCCGTCCGGCCTTCCGCTTTCGGGTCCAGTTCTTCGAGAGTCGCCACGCCCGCCTCGAAAAGCAGGTAGCTTGCGAGTTCATATTCTTCGGCGGGGCAATATCCCTCTGCCTTGTACCAAGTATCAATTTTCTGCATAGTCAAAATTTAAGAAATAAAATTCAAGTAGCCATCCCCGCATTCGTGCAGATGGCAAGAAAGAACGCGGGGATGACCGGAAAATCGCAAGGATGGCAAGAATAAAAAGTAGTGAGGGCAGATAGTTCGCGAGTTCGGCTAAAAGATAGAGGTCCGGCACTCCGGACCGGACCTCTTATTACCAAGCGCAAACACCTCAAACCGCTTGGACCCAAAACCAAACCACTAGCATTTTTTCCTTCTTGTAAACAAAGCTATACAGAAAATCGTGAATCGGTTCAATTTTTTTTCAAAACCCTATTCCAAAGTGGAACATTACGAATTGGAAAAACACAAACAGGCCTTATCTACGTATATTTTGCGTTAAATGACCGCAATCCGTCCCTTGTTCATACACCAATACCCTGACTGGACCCGTTTCCGGTACAATTCCCAGAGCGTCATGGACGCCCTCGGACAGACTCGCCTGCAGGAAGGCCGTCTCATCGGGGTTACGAACCTGGTCAACGACAATGATGAAGAAATGCAGATGCTCGCCCAGGACATCGCTGCAAACTACGCCCTGGACGACCGGAATCTTGACCCCCAAAAGGTCAAGACCGAAATCGCCAAAAAGAACAACGCGAGTGACGATATACGAAATATGGTCGGGGCCCTTCAAAACGCCAAGCAGCCATTGACCGCAGAGCGACTCTTTGCATGGCACGCCGCCATTGGCCAGAACAAAGTAAAGAAATTTAGGACAAAGGAAAGCTCTGTCGGTTCTTTTACTGGGATAAGCGCAGAACGCATTCCCCTTGAAATGGAACGCTTTATCGACTGGATCGAAAATTCCACGACGGACGGAGCCATCAAGGCCGCTGTCGCCCATTTCTGGTTCCTTACCATCCGCCCTTTTGAAGACGGTAACGGACGAATCGCACGCGCCCTCACAACCATGATTCTCGCACGCAGCGAAAACACTAGCCACTGCCTATTTGCGCTATGCCCCCAAATTCTAGAGGAACGCGAAGAATACCTCCGCCAACTGCTCAAGGCGCAGTCCGGAAACGGCGACCTGACCGAATGGATCCTGTGGTTCCTGCAAATCATGAGGCGCTCCATCGAAGCGCGCGAAAGAGATATCGCTGACACTCTCAAGAAAATCCAGTTCGACCAGAAAAATAAGGATGTCGCCCTGAGCGAACGCGAACGTAAAATTGTAAACGCCGCCTGGGAAGGAACGCTACCCGCCACGTTCTCGGTAAAGGAAGCGGCGGCCCTTACCGGAACAAGCCACGACTCCGCCCTTCGCGACATCCAGGCGCTCATCCAGAAGGGAATCGTCCGAGCCGAAAGCAAAGGCGGACGAAGTCAAAAATACAGCCTCGCCTAAACTTAAGAAACGCCCCGGCCAAAGCCGGGGCGTTCATTGGATGGGGTGTGGAGTTTCTTAGATTACCGTTTCCGCTGGCATGCCCTAGCGCACGTTGATGCGGAATGTCTTGCCGGTCTTGGAACGCACCAGGTAGGTGCCGGAGCGGTTCACCGCGGCGGATGTTTTCGCCTGCAAGTCCTCGATGCCTACGGTCGTAAACTTTGCTACGAGGCGGCCCTGCATATCAAACACGTTGTAGCTGCGCGGTGCATACGAATCCGGAGTCCTGAAGACGAGCGGCTTTACCGCATCAGTACCATTAGGATCCTTGTCTGCCGTTTCTGCGACATCCTTTTCGGGCTGGTTCTCGTAAATCTTGTCGCCCGGGTATGCCGCAGGAGCCAAATCGTTCGTGCCAAAGTTCCTGAAGCCGAGCAAGGAGTATTCGGTCGGGTCGTTCAGCTGCTTACGAATCGGGGCGATGCGGAACTTGTGGGAGTATTCGCGGTTTGCATTCAGACGGTAGGCATTGAGAGGTTCGGCACCCCAGGAGTTGATGCCACCGAGGCCCATCTGGTGCAAATCCACGCGGAGCGTGATATCCTTGTCGCGCTTGAGTTCCCACGGAAGCTTTACGTTGGTGAGCTGTTCGGGGGTGTAATGCTGCGCGTTGAATTCCAGGCGCGGGTTACCCACGATCATGAGTCCCTTGCCGTCGTTGTTGGTGAGGGTCGCCCACTTGACGTCGGTGCGCTGGCCGGTTTCGCCGATTTCCATGTACATGACCGTCATCGAATCCACTAGGGTCGAGTAGATGCCCATGAAGCTTCCGCGGTTACGGCCCATGTAGTTTTCGTCGGGGCCGCGTCCAAACCAGCGGACTTTTTCGTAGCCCTGCGGCACTGTAAAGAGCGTACCCACGTTCGGGATGTAGCTCTTGGAGCCGTCCGGATTGAAGGTGTATTCCACCACGATATCGCCGCTACCGTAAACGAAGTAGGTCAGCTTCATCTTGGAGCTACCCACATCGGGGAAGCTGAAATTGAAGGTTACTTGAGTTTCGTTGGCGGAGACTTCCTTGACTTCGGAGGACACGTTGCGCTTCTGGCTCGCCTTGCGCCATTCGCCGTGGCCCTTTTCCATATTGAAGCCCTTGTCGTTATCGGTCGGGGCACGCCAAAAGTTCGGGATACCGCCGTTCTTGATGATGGTATCGCCATCGAGCACGTAGCTTGCAAGCGTTCCCGCATTCTCGTCGAAGCGAATCTTGAAATCCTTGCCTTCGAGCGTGAGTTCGCCACTCCCCTTAATCACCCTGTGGGTTCCCACGGTGCTGATATCCACTTCGGTGGACCAGAGCTGGCCCAAATTAATACCGAACTGCTCATGGCCAACGCTATGGCCTGCCTTAGCCCAAAGTTCGTCGTTCTTCAAGCGGAAATCGATATCCAGGAAGTATTCGGCACCGATCTTGGTTTCGATTTTCGGCATCTCGATAGTCACTTCCTTTTTCTGGTTCGGGCCGATGTTCATCTGCGAACCGTTCAGCTTGCCTCCGTTGATGACCTTGCCGTCTTCCCTGATTTGCCAGTAGGCATCGAGGAAGTCGCCCAGGTTCTTGAAGAGGTAGCGGTTTTCAATTTCAATCTTGCCCTTTGCCGCATCTACGTTTTTCACGCGAAGCTGGCTGTACTGGTACTTGATTTCCCACATTTCGGGCTGGATCTTTCTATCCGGGAACACGAGGCCGTTCGCGCAGAAGTTGTCGTCGTTCTGCCAGTCGCCCCACATGCCGCCGAATTCCCAATACGGGGTTCCCTTGTGGTGCAGGCCCTGGTCGATAAAGTCCCAAATGAAGCCGCCGAAAGCGCGCGGGTTGCCGTAGAAGGCGTCCATATATTCCTGCAGGTCGCCCACGGAGTTACCCATGGCGTGTTCGTATTCGCAGAGCATCACGGGCTTGTTCGCATCCTTGTAACCGGCGATATAGTCGTAGCCCCAGTACATCTGGCTTGTCACATCGGCATTGTTGTTGTCGCCTTCGTAATGCACGTAACGGGTAGAGTCAATCTGGTGGGCGCGTTCGCGTTCCGAGGCGAACACATTGCCGTTACCGGCTTCGTTCCCCAAAGACCACAAGATAATGCAGGGGTGGTTCTTGTCACGCTGCACCATGGTATTCAAGCGGTCTACCACCGGGGCGCGCCAATCGTCGCTATTTTTCGGAAGTTCACTGTTGGCGCCGTGGCTTTCCACATTCGCCTCGTCAATCACGTAAATACCGTACTTGTCGCAAAGGTCGTACATCACCGGATTGTTCGGGTAATGCGACATACGGAGCGCGTTGATGTTGAAACGCTTCATCAAGATGATGTCCTGTTCCATTCGCTCGTAGGTCACAGCGCGGCCGTTATCCGGATCGAGTTCGTGGCGGTTCACGCCGTGGAATTTTACCGGCATGCCGTTTACAAACAGGCGCGGTGCCCCGTTGTCCTTCTTGATTTCAATTTTTCTAAAGCCAATTTTATTACTCTCGACCTGGATTATCTTGCCGCTACCATCTTTAATGGTAAGCACTGCGGTATAAAGGTTCGGAGTTTCGGCAGACCAACGGTCCGGTTTTGTAATCGGCAATTCAAAGTACACACTCTTTTCGCCCTTCGAACCGATACCAGAAACCTTCTGTGCCGACGGAGAAATGACTTCGGTACCCTTGTCGTTGTACAGGGAAAGTTCCACGGTATAATCGCCCGAGGCAGAACCCGTAGAATTATAAATCCACGCCGTCGTTTTCAGCAAACCGTCGGTATAATTGTTGGTAAGAGTCGCATCGATCTGGAAATCCTGTATGTGCACTTCGGGCACGGCGTAAATGTACACATCGCGCATGATACCCGAGAGGCGGATAAAGTCCTGGTCTTCGAGCCAGGAACCGTCGCACCAGCGGAAAACCTGCACCGAGATGTTGTTCTGCCCGCTGCGCAGGTACTTGTTGATGTCGAATTCGTGACCGGTAAAGGAATCTTCGGCGTAACCTACGTAGTTACCGTTCACCCACACATAGTAAGCGGATTCAACACCTTCGAAATGCAGGCGGATACGCTTGCCCGCCCATTTTTCGGGGACGGTGAAGTTGCGGCGGTAATGGCCGACCGGGTTAAAGTCTGTAGGAGCGTAAGGTGCAGAAACACGGTTGTTCTGCGACCACGGATAAATCACGTTGGTATAAATCGGATGGTCGTAACCGAGTAACTGCCAAGAAGACGGCACCGGAATTTCGTCCCAGCCGGAGACATCGTAGTTGTCCTTGTAGAAGTCGTTATTGCGCTGGGCAGGCTTGTCGACGTGGTAGAATTTCCACTTGCCCGAAAGGCTCTGGTACCATTCAGAAGCATGGCGGTCGCCCACTACGGCTTCCTTGACCGTCGTATACGGCATGGATGTCACATGCGGAGTCAGCGCATTTACCGCAAAAACACGCGGCTTGCCGTTCCATTCATCATTGGGTTGCGCACTTGCGGAAGTCGCAAATACGGCAAATAACGCTGCGCACGAAACAGCAGACGAAACCAAGAAGTTTTTCATAACAACCTCACTTAATCATCCACACCAATAAAAAAGATACCCCTTTTTGTAAGGGATTTACACGCCGTTTGCACAAATTCTATTGACATTTTATCAAGATTGCTATATTAAAAACGAATTTCAAATTTTTTCAAAACGCATTATGAAACGAAATAAGGCCCGTACACTCAACCTTTTGTTTAGCGCAGCGCTTTTTACGGCATGCGTAGGAAACACACCTGCCCCCGAAACAAATCCGCAGACGGAACCATCAACTGCAAGCGCCGCCGAGTACACGACTGGACCTTCAAAAGGGGCCCCATCCGCAAGCCAGGCGACAAGCTCGGAACAATCCGAAAACGAAGTCTTTTTCAATTCGCAGGCCCTGGACAGCCATCGACTGAACACGCCCCAAAATATTCCAACTGCAGAAACCACTACGGTCCCGGCAACCGCAACCCATACGGCAAGGGCAACGGATCCCTACACAGAGATTCCCGCCCTGATCCAGAGCATCTTTGACTATGCGGACACCCTGTACAAGGCCGGCTATACCGATTCCGCCACCGCCTACCTGGAACGATTCCGCGTCATCAAACCCCTATGGGCCCAATGGGAATCCAAGGCTGATTCCATGCTGAATGAATTCGGCAAGACTCGTGCCGAGAAGGCCAAAGCCTACGAACCGATGGTTTTCCAGATACAGAACATGAACCGCGCAAACGCCAACTATGACCTGGTTTCCGAAACCGCGGACAGCCTCATCGCACTTGCGCCGGGCGATTCGCTAACCCAGTGGGCCAAAGCACAAAAGGCTCTCGCCTACACGAATACGCTTGCCAAGGCCAAAAAGGAATACGCCACCATAAAGGCTCTCGCCGACAACCAGGCTCAATTTGCCGAAGCCGAAAAGCAAGCGGTCATCCTGCAAATGCGCTACCGTGACTTCGAAGATTCCCTCCACCTGCAAGCGCTCATCGACCACATCCGCGAACTCGCCCAAGCAAACGACGCCGAAGCCGCCAAGTACTGGGAATCGAATGATCCCGTCCAGGCGCTCGCCAAGGCAGACTCTCTCCTGCAAAAAGAAAAATTCGCCGAAGCCAAGACCCTCCTGAACAAACTCAAGGCCAGCAAACTCCGCAAAGAAGCAAACGAACTTTATCTGAAACTAGCCGACACCTACTGCACCAAGCAACGCAAATCCACTAGTCAGATATTCGCGAAAGCCCAAAAGCAGAAGGACATGGCGAAGAAGAAAAAAATGCTGCAGGACGCAATCACCCCGCTCGACAAGTGCCTGACAGAATATCCGGACAATCCGCAAAAGCAGAAAGTCGAAGAGAACAAAAAGTTCCTAGAGACCGAATTAGGGAAATAGATTGCTAGATGTGGGATGAGAAATGTGAGATGAGTAATTACACATTTCTCATTACACATTGTCTTTATAATTCTACAAGAATGCCCGCCTGCACGTAGGCGTAGCCTTTGCCTTCGTGGTCTAGAAACTGGTAGCCCCCCATCAGCATAATAGACGAATAGTCGCCGTTCTTGATATCGAACCCGCCGCCAGCACGCCAGAACATCTGGTGCCTAGAACCGAAAAGATAACCCCAGTCACCTGTCGCCACGGGAAGCGTGCGACTTCCGATAGGCAAGCGGATCCAGACACTGCCCGAAACAGGGACAAGACTCACGTTGTCAATTTCCTGATAGCCCGTTCCGATGCCGAAAAAGAGCATCTGGTCAATCGGATACCACAGGTGACCATACACGTTCAAGTTGAAATTCTTGATTTCACTGACATGGTTGACGACTCCACCCTGAACATCCATAGTGAAGGCGTTCGCCGGAACAACGGCGAATGCCAAGGCAAACAGAATGGATATCAGAATTTTTTTCATACCTACAATATAGCTCCAATTTGACCAGAGATTACTTCGTTTCGCCCGCAATGACGTACTTTACGCTAAATTCCAAGCTCCGAATTCTGAAATCTCAATTCCGAATTTATTCGTCGCTCCTTGCTTCGCGGGCCCAGCCGCCACTCTTTTCGCGCTTGAACGCCATGAAGAATCCCTTAAGCATCGCGTAGTTCATCGAAAGGAAATAGTAGCCGCTCGGCACAATCTTGAATAGCGCCACCAGCAGCACTAGCGTCATCGCGCCAAAGAAAATCTGATAGAAGAGGCCACTCGTCAGCAACAGGGCGTTAGCCACAAAAAGCAGAATCAGGATATGCGGCGAGAACCAGCGCAGAATCTTGTGCGAGAAGAACAGGTACGCAAGCATCGGACGGAACGGATTCAGCAACGGCAGGTAAGAGAACAGGAAGTTGAAATTCGCGCGGCCGATACGCACCTTGCGGCGGAATTCGCCACTCGATTCCTTCGAGGTCTGCTCGGTGCCGATAGCGCTTGTCACGAAGGTACAATAGAAGCCTTTTTCGAGGACCTTGGTCGTCACGAAGAAGTCGTCCATCACGCTCTTCTTGACCGGCAATTCCGTATAAAGTTCACGGCGAATGGCGTAGAGGGCGCCGTTGCCGCCAATCAGCATATCGAGCACGCCCTCGAACTTCTTGATTTCGGATTCCAGGTCCCAGTAGGAACTTTCACCACGGCCCAGGGTAGATCCGCTCTTATCGGAAAGAATCAGGTGACCGCAGGCGCAACCGATTTTCTTGTCCTGGAACGGGATGACAAGCTTACGCACCACGTTCGGGAAGAACATCGTATTCGCATCGCAAAAGAGCAGGATGTCGTTCTTCGCAATCTTGTGCAGTCGGTTGAGCATTGCCGCTTTTCCCGCATTCTGCGGAGCCTTCACCAGGGTAATCCCCTTGTCGGCATAACGGGCAACAATCTCGGCGGTCTTGTCCGCCGAACCGTCGTCACCGATGAGCACTTCCAACTTTTCCTTAGGATAATCCAGTTCAAGGATGTTCTGAATCTTGCGCTCGATAACCGCCTCTTCGTTGTAGGCAGAAATCAAGATCGACACCGTCGGGAGTTCTACATCGCCCTTTTCGGGAGACTTGCGACGCTTGAAAATTTCGCTCACGAACGGAAGCGTCATCGGGAACAGCAAGTAGCAATGCACCAGCAGAAAGAGCATCACCCAAAAAACAACCTGGACGTAAAACAAGAACTGTTCGCTCATCGGGACATCCACTCCTTTTCTTTTTCAAGGAACTGGTACAACATATACTGCAACTCCTGCGGCGTCATGGAATCGGTCACCGTCAGGATACTCATCCCCTTCGGGGCAACAAGCACAAACGCAGGGAGCGCGTTCAATTCCCACACATCAAAATAACAACGTTGCACCGTCTTCTTCTGCCCGTCGCAAACGATGGAATCCTGCGAATCGGCGTCAAGCTTGACGGCGTAGAAACGGGAATTCAAAAGCGAGGCAACCGTCGGGTTACTATAGACATTCGCATCCATAATGCGGCACGGCACGCACCAGTCCGCATACAGGTCGACAAATATCAGGCGCGGGGCACTCTTCGCCTTATCGAGAGCCTCGGCATAACCCATCCAGTGGACAAGCGACTTTTGCGAATCCTTCGCCGCATCTTTTTTGGGCGAAGCGGCAAACGCGGCGGACGCACAAACAGCAAAAAGAACCAACAGACGTAAAATCAACGGACACCCCCCTTGTGAGCGGGCATGTTAAGTTGGGGCTTAGGCATCTTCGGCGCAACCTTCTGCGGACCGTTCCCCGTATTGGCGCCAGGAGCTGCGGCACTTGCCGCCGGAGGAGCAAGCAGCGAATCGATGCGGGCATTCACCGCCTTCTGGAACGGGACCCACTGGCGTTCGTCTCCCAAGATTTCATCGGCCTTGGCAAGGAAGCTCTCGCGGGTATACCCCGCCGCCTTCAACGCATCCTGACGCACCAGCCGCGTCATCGGGGAAGTCTTGCCATAAGTCATTTCGGCAATGCGTAATTCCACATACAAGTTTACAAATTCCTGGTCCACCGAGACTTCGCCGGAGCATCCCGAGAAAAGCGCAGCCAAAAGCAGCGCCAACGGGAACAATGCTACGGGAAGGGCGCGCAAAGGTCTATTCCTTTTCTTCCAGGGCGTTCTCGAAAAGGCCTTCCACGTATTCAGCCTTGCTGAAAGGCACCAGCTGGTCAATTCGTTCGCCCATGCCAATCCAGCGGATAGGAATCTGGAGCGAACTTGCAATCGAAAGCACAGCACCGCCACGGGCCGTGCCGTCGAGCTTGGTGACCACGAGGCCGGTGAGCGGGAAACTCTGGTTGAAGATTTTCGTCTGGTTGATCGTATTCTGTCCGGTGTTGCCGTCGATGACAAGCCACATATCGTGCGGCATCGCCGGATCCACCTTCTTGATCACGCGGACAATCTTCTTGAGTTCTTCCATCAAGTAGTCCTTGTTGTGCAGACGGCCGGCGGTATCGATCAGTACCACGTCGCAGCCGCGGGCCACCGCCGCATTGCAGGCGTCGAAAGCCACGGCCGCAGGGTCGGAGCCCTCCTGATGCTTCACGAATTCGGCTCCACTGCGTTCCGCCCAGGTTTCAAGCTGGTCAATCGCCGCCGCACGGAACGTATCGCAGGCAGCAATCATCACCTTCTTGCCTTCGTCCTTAAGGCGGGCGGCAAGCTTGCCGATCGTGGTCGTCTTTCCAGCACCGTTCACGCCGATAACCAGAACCACATGGGGCTTGCCCTTGAGTTCAAACGGCGGCGGGTCCTTCAAAAGGCGTTCCGCTTCGCTACGCATGATGTCGAGCACCTGTTCAGTCGTAAGCGACTTTCCGAGCGCCTGTTCACGAAGCGCATCGGTCAAGAGGAACGCGGCTTCGACACCGACATCCGCCTTGATCAAGTGTTCCTCGAGATCCTCGAGAGTTTCGTCCGTAATCTTTCCGGCACCGACAATCCCCTTGAGTTCACCCATCAGGGCGTCGCGGGTCTTGGCAAGGCCACTCTTAATGGCAGAAAAAAATCCCATTATATAATCCTACTAGGCAAGGGCAACCGTTAGACCAGGCTTTCGACCTTGTCGACCAGGCCGTAGGCCTTGGCTTCTTCGGCGCTCATGAAGTTGTCGCGCTCCGTGTCGCGGTCAATTTCCTCGATGGTGTGCCCCGAGGTTTCCGCAAGGATCTTGCCCGTAATGCCACGGATACGAAGCATTTCTTCTGCCTGGATCTGGATGTCGCTTGCAGGCGCCACGATTTCACCGTGAATCAGCGGCTGGTGAATCATGATGCGGGCATTCGGCCATGCCACACGCTTGCCCTTTGCACCCGAAGTCAAAAGCACGGCACCCATCGAAGCCGCCTGACCGCAGCAAACCGTGACCACGTCGCTCTGGATGGCGTTCATGCAGTCATAAATGGCAAGACCACTGGAAATCACACCACCCGGGCTATTGATAAAGAAATAGATATCGTCATGGCTCAGGGAATCCAGGTACAGGAGCTCCTTCACGATGCGTTCGGCGCTTTCGTCGTCGACGCCGCCCCACAGGAAAATCTTACGCTTGGAAGCAAGGTATTCTTCGGCCTTCTTCATGATATCGGAAGGGGCCTTCTCGTTCTTTTCGTTGCAATCAGACACAATTTTAGTTTGAGCCATAGTTGTTCCTTTTTGTTCAGCCATAATTTAGAAATTTCAATATATTATCGTCTTTGCGGCGCGATCTGTAAAAGGTTTTTTCGGTGTTTACGGCACACCACTCATCATTTTTTATATTTGCGCCATGATTTCCGATTCTCCCAAATACCTAGTCGGCCTGGTCGGCCCCGAAGTCCTCGAAGCCGCCGAAAAGGACCTGTTCCATGCGGTGCGTCTCGACCTCGACGCCTGTGGCGCCATCGAAATCCGCTACGATTTTTTCAAGGAATCCGATTGGGTTAATTTGTCCGAAAGAATCCGCAACATCGTCCCCGACAAGCTCCAGATAGGGACGGTCCGCCTCAAACGCGACGGCGGAAGGTTCCCCGACGCGCGATCCATAGAAAGAGTCGCCCTGTGGGAAAAAGTCCTCGGCGCAAAGCAGGTGCCGGAGTGGCTGGACCTGGAACGCGACTGCCTCTCGGATTTCAAGGCTCTTAACGACATGGCACGCCCCAAGGGGACAAGCATCCTCGTCTCGGAACACAACTTCGTCCGCATCCCAAGCGAAATGGAACTCGAGGCCTTTGCCGACGATGTCAAGTGCGTGGGCGCCCAGGGGCTAAAAATCGCCGCCATGAGCAATTCCGACTGCGACTGCGACCGCCTATACAAGTTCGCAAAGAAATTCGCGAAAAAATTCCAGATGTTCGCCGCATTCGGCATGGGAGAAACGGGCAAAGTGAGCCGCCTCTGGTCGCTCAAGGAAGGTGCGAACCTCACCTACGGGTCCATCGGCCGCTCCGAGGCCCCCGGACAAATAGACGTTTCGGTCATGGGACGGGCCCTGGACCAGTTCGACAGCCTGAACTCCCAAATGGAAATATTGGCGTTTTTGAACCAATTTTAAGGTTTTTTGATATTTTTTCGTTCCATCGGCGCTTTTTTCGTCCAAATGGACATATATTTTGCTAAATATCTATATAGTTATTTACAAAAGGAAGTTTCAACATGCGCCTTTCCGAAAGGTTTGTCGACAATTGCATTCTGATCAACTCCAAGAGCTCGACCAAGGAAGCAATCCTGAACGAGCTGGTGGACACGCTCTGCAGTGCCTACAAATTGGAACATCGCAACGAAATCTTTGACGCCGTATGGAGCCGCGAACAGAGCCGATCCACCGGTATCGGCTGCGGACTCGCCGTCCCGCACGCCAAGATCGACTGTGTAGACCGTATGTGCATGGCTGCCGCCACGATCGAAGGGGGACTCGATTTCGCCTCGTTCGACGGGGAGCCCGTCTACCTGATCATCCTGATCGTGAGCCCGGGCAACACCGTAGGTCCACACCTCAAGGCCCTTTCGTCCGTGAGCCGCCTCCTGGCCGACGGGGGAGTCCGCAAGGACCTGATCGCCTCCAAGGATCCGGCCGAATTCCTGACCATCCTCCGTGCCGCCGAAGACAAATACCTGTAACTAATTCAGATTTCTGAATTCAGAATTCGGAGTTATAATCATTCAGAATTCCGAAATCCGAATTCAGAACTGATTAACCCTTGACAGCGGGTAAACTCTTTACTATATTTGCCTGCACCTCGGACGGTTAGCTCAGTTGGTTTAGAGCGCTGCTTTCACACGGCAGAGGTCACTGGTTCAAATCCAGTACCGTCCACGAAAAAGACTTCCTACCCCGGAGGTCTTTTTTTTATCTTGTTGCAACCGTAAAACGAAAGTAAACATCTAAAGAGCATGAATAACACGAAAGCTATTTTCCTTGGACTCCTCGCCTGTTCCGTAGCGGCCTACGCTGCGGACTCCTGGACCCTCGAAGATTGCCTTAAGCAAGCCAAGAAGGCAAGCCTCAAGCTGGAATCCGCGAAGCTCCGTGAACAGTCTGCCGAAATTTCCGTGAAGCAGGCGAAGTCGAGCGGCGGCCCTACCGTGAGTGCAAGCATCCAGAATACGCTCTTTGACCATCCTTTTGTCGATAACGAAGACCATTACCGCCTAAACCTCGGAATCTCCGGTTCCTATACGCTGTGGGATGGTGGGGCGACAAGCCTGAACGTGGAATCCAAGACGCTTACGAAAGAAGCGACCGCCTATGCGACCCAGCAGACGGAACGCTCTGTTCAGGAAAGTGTTCTGAATGCCTATATGAGTCTCCTCGCGGCAAATGAGAACCTGCGTACCGCCGATGCCTCGGTCGAACTTGCGCAGGCGGAGTTCGAACACTACGGCAAGCTTTTCGAAGCGGGGAGCATTACCAAGAAGGATCTTACGCAGTCGCAGTCCAACGTGCTGCAGAAGCAGACGTCGCAGCTTTCTGCGCAGCTTTCGGTGAGTACGGCGAAGACGACCCTTCGTCAGCTACTGGAACTGGATGGCGATGCCGATTTTCAGATCTCGGCTCCTGAATCGAGTATCGAAAGCCCTGACTCGCTCGAGGCACTCCCGTCTTACGAACAACTTAAGTCCGACGTGCAGAAGGCGCATCCCGGACTCAAGTCCGACAGCATTTCGGTGCGTGCCGCCCAGAAGAATACGCAGGTGGCGGGTAAGGGGAGTTCCATTACCGTGACGCTCGGTGCCAATTCCAGTACCGGGTTGCAGGCGTGGGAATCGGGTGGCTACAAGGATCAGCTCAAGTACGGCTGGCAGAATTCCATTTCGCTTGGAATCAACATTCCGATTATTGACGGCGGTGCCACGGAAAACAAGGTGCTGCAGGCGCAGGTCAGCGAGACCGAGTCGCAGGTGAGCCTTAGGGAAGACTTGAAGACCTTGGAAAACAGTGTCGAGAAACTTTATCTGAACGCTGTCAGTGCCGATATGCAGTGGAAGGCTGCGCTTCTTCAGGTGGAGGCCGAAAGCGAGGCACTTGCCGTCGCTGAGGAACAAAGGAATGCCGGCGCGCTCACCTATACGGATTTTCTGACTCAGAAAAACAATCTGGAAAAGGCGCGTATCACGCTAACTAATGCAAAGTACACCAGCCTCCTTTCGCGAAAGCTCCTGGAACTTTATCAGGGAAAGCTAGACTAAGTTTCGACAGTATATGAGAAAAGCCCGGTCGTAAGGCCGGGCCAAGCTTTTTTATAGGTGAAGATTATTCGACCGTCAGGATGTCGCAGAATCCGGTGACTTCGAAGATTTCCTTGATTTCGGAGCTGGCGTTCTTCACGACCATGGTGCCCTGCTTGTTCATCACCTTCTGGGCCATGAGCAAAATGCGGAGGCCTGCAGAAGAAATGTATTCGAGCTTCTTGAAGTCGAACACGAGCGACTTGACTCCGTCGAGCTTGCCTTGAATCTCGGCGTCAAGTTGCGGGGCAGTCAGGGTATCCAGGCGGCCTTCGAGGGCAACCGTCAACTTGTCGTTTTCTGTGATTTTGTTAATCTGCATAGTTTATTCCTCTATCCTAAATTTAAAAATTTTAAAGGGTCTTGGTGATTGCGAGTTCGTTTTTGTCGCCATTTCGACGGTAGCAGACGCTATCCATCGTTTTCTTCACGATAAAGATTCCGAGTCCTCCGATTTCGCGGTCTTCGGCGGGGAGCGTCACGTCGGGGTCTGCCTGCATGATCGGGTCGTAGGGCTTGCCGTCGTCGATAAAGGTGAGCCTTGCGGTAAGCGTTGCCTTGCGGATTTCCACAATCAGGGTCACCTTGGTCGCTCCCGAGAACTTGACGATGTTGCTGTAGATTTCATCGATGGCAATGTTGATTTGCATCTGCGACTTCATGGAACCTTCCATGGGGGCAAGGATTCCCTCGACGAATGCGGTTAGAATATCCTGGTTTTCCGGGATGACGTCTACGATTTTTTCGTAGCGGTCCCAGGCGTCTTGCATTTGCATTTTCTTTGCTCCATCCATTGGTGTAAGAATGTCTTGTACAAAAGTCTTCAGCTCACCCTTGTTGTTGCCGCTGACATCGATCGTCTTTTCGTAGCGCTCCCAGACGGGTTCATCGCTTCCGTTGAACTTGACGGTGAGCATGGTGATGTCGTCGAATTGCGGAACGTCCTGTACAAAGTTGTCGATTTCTTTTTTGACAAGGGTGCATGTTTCGGCAGGGGTCTTTTCGCCGCCCTGTCTAAGAATTTCGAGAAGTCTGTTGTCGCCGAACAGGACGTTGTTGCAGTTGGTCGCTTCGGTGACGCCGTCGGTGTAAAGGAACAGGGTGTCGCCTGCCTTGAGGTCGAAGGTCTGCAACTTGTAGATGGTATCTTCCATGGCTGCCATGACAATGCCCGACTTGCTCGGTATGAATTCGACGGTGCCGTCCTTGTGGCGAACGGCGGGCGGGTTGTGGCCTGCCGAGGCGAATTCGATGTGTCCTGTGCGCAAGTCGATGATGCCCGCCCAGATGGTGACGAACATGTTCAGCTTGTTGCGCTTTGCAAGGGCGAAGTTCGTCTTGTTGAACGCATCGACAATGGATTTCAGGTTCTTGGTCGTGGTGCGCAGAATGATTCGGGCTACCATCATGAAAAGTGCCGCGGCGACGCCCTTTCCGGACACATCGCCGATCACGACGCAAAGATGGTCGTTGTCGATCTTGAAGAAGTCGTAGAAGTCACCACCGACTTCCTTGGCCGGAAGCAGGAACGGTGAAAGTTCGTGACGGTCATCGTCGGAATTTTCTTCGTGTTCGCTGCTGGGGAGCATGGAATGTTGAATGTTGCGGGCGAGATCGAGTTCGCGCTCGATGCGCTTCATGTCCTTCTGTTTCTCGATATGGTCCTTGAGTTCGGTCAGCATATTCGAGAAGGCGCCTGCAAATTCGGCAACCTCGTCGTGTCCGGTGATTTGCGGAATGGTAACGTTGAAGTTTCCGAGTCCCAGTTTACGTGCTGCCTTGGCAAGCTCCTTGAGTGGCTTTGCGACTCGGAAAGAAATCAGCAAGATGATGACGAGCATACCACCGTAGCCGGCGAACGCGAGCGCCAGGAAAAGCTTGCGCATGCCTCTCTGGTCTTCCAGATATTTCTGGATGGGCCAAGCGACCATGAAGGTCCAGTTGTTGGCCTTGATGGTGGTATAATAAATGGCAGATTCTTCGCCACCGGCGATGGTGCCTAGGAAAAGTCCGCTGCTGTCGCGGTTCTGTCTATCAAAGTCGATGGTACTTTTTCCGCGAATTTCCTTGACGGTGATTTCTCGGTTGCGCTTTCCCTGGGCGATGCTCTTGGGGTAGGCGACGGCCACATTCTTAGCCGAGGTGATGATGGCGTATCCCGAGTTTGAAATGGGAATTTCGGTAATGGTTTCTTTAAGGAAGTCGATGGACATGTCTACGGCAAGGACACCTACAAGGACTTCTTCGCCCTTTTCGGTTGTGCGGAAAATGGGGACTGTGTAGACGGCTATCGGTTCGGGAACGAATTCGCCAATGAAGGGTTCCTGCCAGCGACTGGTCTTGCCGTCCCTGGTAGAATAGTACCATTCCTTGTCCTGATAGTTGGCGCCAGTAATCAGCTTGATTTCGTTGTCGGTAAAGCGGGCGAGTCGCATGAATTCGCCCTTGGGTGTTTCTGGGCCCATGCCGGGTTCGTAGGCGAGTACGACTGCCACGATTTGGGGAACGAGGTTGCGGGCGTTCGTGAGAGACTGAAACAGGAATTCGTCCAGTTCCGCTTTTGTCATCTTGCGCTTGCCGAGGGTGGCTGCGACATCGTCACCGACGAGCTTGCCTGCATTGAAGAGCTTGTCGATGTAGTTCACGTTCGCGCGGCTGGATTCTTCACCGTTTTCGATCGTCATCTTGTTGAGCATATTTTGGGTCTGGTAGCTCATGATGCCGAAAATAAGGCCGAACACGACGGTGAACGCCACTAGAATCATCATGGACTGCTTGAATGCGAGTCCCCTGAAATTGAAACCCATAAAACTCCTTCTTATTGTTTATGAGTAAATATATGTAAAAATATAGAGACGAACGGCGACGGGAAATGTTTTTACTTGATTTTCCAGTCGAGTGTCTGGCCTGCGGCGAGCGGAACGACTCCGTTGACGATGCTTGGAACGGTCCACGGTTCCTTGACGACCTCGATCTGCTGCGTGGTGCGCGGAAGTCCGTAGAAGTCGGCACCGAAGCCTGCGATAAAGTCGTTGAGTTTGTCGAGATGGCCCGCGCGTTCGAATTCCTGAAGCAGAAGCGGTAGGGCCACCGGTGCGCTGTAGACGCCCGCCGCTCCGCACGGACATTCCTTTTTGCTCAGCTGGTGCGGAGCGGAGTCCGTGCCGAGAAAGAACTTGGGGGAGCCGCTGAAGGCGGCTTCGCGGATGGCGGCACGGTCTTCAGGCCGCTTCGGGAGCGGCTTGCAGAAATGGTGCGGCCTGAGGGCGTCCCCGACGATGTCATCGAGCGTCATCATCAGGTGATGCACCGTGATGGTCGCCGCTACGTTCGCCGGGAGTCGCTTGACAGCCTCGACCGATTTTGCGGAACTCAGGTGCTCGAATACGATTTTCAGTTTCGGAAACTTTTCGGCGAGCGTTTCGACTCGCTTGATGAATGCCGGTTCGCGGTCCAGGCAGAACTGCCCCGGTTCTTCGCCGTGAACGCACAGCGTAAGCCCTAGCTTTTCCATCATCGCGACTACGGGGAATACCGCCTCGAAGTCGCTGATGCCGTCGGCGCTGTTGGTGGTGACTCCTGCGGGGTAGTACTTGCCCGCGACGACTCCTACGGCCATCATGTCCTTGAGGTCCTGTTCCGTGTAGTTCGGGTTCAGCTTGAACGTCATGAGCGGAACGAAGTCCGGACGCACGCTCTTTGCCGCGTCAAGGATTTGCGCCTTATATTCGGCGATTGCCTTGGCCGAAGTCATAGCTGGAATGGTGTTCGGCATGATGATAGCACGGCCGAATTGTTGCACGAGGTCGCGCACGTAGCCGGGCATCAAGTCGCCCTGGCGCAAGTGCGCATGAAAGTCGTCTGGTAAAGGTAGGAACATGGCTGAAATATAGTATTTAGAACAGACTCTAAGGTCCCTGAGCTTGTCGAAGGGCCTACTGAACTCTACGAACTGTCTACTAGTTATCCGCCATGTTGCGGATTTGGTTTTTCCCTTGTTGCTTTGCGTGAGCGAGAAGCTCGTCTACTTTTGCAAGCATCTGCTTTACGTCGTTAAAGAAACGACTGTTGCAGGGAACGAACCCGCCGCTAATGGTAAGGGAAACCTGCGGGTGCTTTTCGAAAGTAATCTGCCGGACAGCCTTGCGGAAGTTTTCGACCTTGGCGAAAGCCTCTACTTCGGAACCCGCGCTGATGACGTAAATGAACTTTTCGCAGCCGTAGCGTGCGGTGCATTCGCCTGCGATTTCGTCTTCGTACTTCTGCAGCGCCTTGCCCACGGTGCAAATGACTTCGTCACCGAAATGGTGTCCGTAGTTGAGATTAATTTGTTTAAAATTGTCGATGTCGAGCATGGCAAGGTAGAAAGCGCCTCTACGCATCCACACGAAATTTTCAAGATAGTTGAGCAGGTAGCGTCGATTGTACAGCTCCGTCAACGAATCGTGCATCGAGAGAAAATCCAGCTTGGCAAGGAGCTTCGCCGTCTTTTCGCGTTCCTGGGAATAGGCCCTGACAGAAAGCGAACCGATAGAGAAAATGGCAAGACCCACCATGATATGCGACGACAGAAAGTCGATGTACGAGGCATCCCTGTCCAGAGTGACAATCACCATGTCGGGGTAAATCCATGTAGCCGCGATCGTTGCGATCTGGACGATCATGGAAATGATGAAGGCGAGAGTCTTGAGCCTTCCGCGCGAGGCAAACGATATCAAGATGATGGATGCCAGGCAGTAAAGGGTCATACCGCATGTGATGCCGCCGCAGAACAGGAAGAGTATCGGGGTCAAGAAACAGCTCAAAATACAGCACATCACTAGGTAGCACTGGTTGTAGAGCGATGTCTTTACGGCGATAATGGCGACGATGGCGCAGATGAGTGCCGTTCCGATACTGCAGATGGATGCTTCGATCCCGAGACCTTCGAATACGGTAAAGGCTGCAGAAGAAGCCGCGGTTACGGTAACCACGAGCAAGAAAGACCAGAACATCTTGCGTTCCAGCGTATCCTGTTTTTTCCAAAATGACTTTGCTGCCCTATACATACGGTTGTAAAATAAAATATAGTAGAATGTGACCTTATGTAAATGTCTTTTAGCACTTTTTAATTCTTATTTTTTGGTGTTGAGGTGTGCAAAGATTTGAAGTTGTTATATTTTTCGTAGGAAGAACCGCTCAAATTCATTTTTTCGCAGGTCTAGTATGGAACTTACACCTTTGGATATCCGCAATCAGACTTTTCACAAGAAAAATTTTGGTGGAATCGACCCCGAAGAGGTCAAGGCCTTCTTAGAAACGGCCGCTGGTGCCTTCGAGCAGATGTCCAGGGACAAGACCGACCTGACCGAAAGGCTTAAGGTTGCCGAAGAGCGCGTAAATTACTACCGCCAGATCGAAAAGACTATCCAGGACGCCGTGGTTACCATGCAACGCACCGTGGACGAGGTCAAGGCGACAGCCGAAAAGGAAGCCGAAATTATTATTGCCGAAGCGAAGGCCCGTGCGGTCCGCGAGGTGGAAACGACTAAGAAAGAAGCCGAAGAACTCCGCATGGAAATCGAACAGCTGAAGCAGCTCCGTACGAACTACTTCATCCGCTGCCGTGCTCTTATCAAGGGCCAGGAAGATCTTCTTTCGGCAATGGAAAACGACCAGCGTATGCGCGAAGACCTCCGTCAACCGGCACAACCGGCCGTGGGGAACGTGCTGGCCTAAATCGGGTGAATGCCCTATGAAAGTGAATATCAAGGTCCATGCGAGGAGCAAGCGCGAAAGCGTGGTGGAGCAGCCGGACGGCAGCTACAAGGTGGAAGTCAAGGCTCCCCCTGTGGACGGGGCGGCGAACGAGGCCATCTGTGAATTGCTGGCCAAGCATTTTGGAGTGCACAAGAGAGATGTATCTGTGGTGACGGGGGCCACCAACAATAAAAAGGTCGTGGAAATTGTAAAGTAAGTCCGTGAAGTGGGTGTGCTATGACGAAGTTTATTGATCTAAGGAATCATCCGACGCTGGTTTCGTCGGTGCTTCTCATTCTGGTAGGTCTGGCGTTGAACCTTATTCCTTCGCGCCTTGCTATCATGTTCGGTATCCCGCTTTACCTGGACTGTACGGGTACGATCATTACGGCAATGCTCGGCGGAAACCTTCCGGCGGTCATAGTCGGATTCTGCTCCAATGCGATCAACGGCATCTCTGAACCCGAGACAATGTATTACGGCGTCATTAGCATTATGATTGCCGTGGCGGCGACCTTCTTTTATCATCAGCGTTTCTTCACGAATATTCCGCGTCTGTTTGTCGTCATTTTCACGTTCGCCCTGATTGGTGGCGGAGTCGGTTCGCTGTTTACCTATTTCCTGTACGGGCTTAATTTTGGGCAGGGCATTACGGCCCCGTTCGCACACGCGTTCAACGACGTGTTTGGCTATAGCAAGTTTACGTCTCAGCTGTTGGCGGACATCATTATCGACATGCTCGACAAGGGCGCTGTCGTGGTGCTTGCTATGTTCATTTTCCGCTTTGTTTCTAGGCGGCTCAAGAACCATCTGAATCAGGTGTTCCTGCGCGATTCTAGCAATAGGGATGCGAACAAGAACGTGAAACATTCGCTGCTCCGCAAGGTCGTGGTGATGGTGATTGTGGCTGAGGTGCTGCTGGGTGCCCTGGCGAGTTCAATCGGCTTTTTCCTGTACCGGGACAACTCCATCAAGAGGTTTGTCGCTATTGCGAAGGGCGTGACCAATTCTGTTGCGCATGTGGTAGATGCGGACCGTATCGACGAGTTTATTGCCAAGGGCGATAGTGCCGAGGGGTATAAGGACATTGAGGATGCCCTCTACGGAATTCGGGGGAGTTTCACGCAGACGAAGTACCTTTATGTGTACAAGATCGAAAAGGATGGTTGCCATGTGGTGTTTGACCTGGATACCGATGGCGAGCCGGCGGGCGAACCGGGAAGCGTGGTTGAGTTCGATCCGTCATTTGTTCCTTACCTTCCGACATTGCTTGCCGGTGGCGAAATTGAACCGATTATCTCGGATGACAAGTTTGGCTGGTTGCTGACTGTTTATACGCCTATTAGGAACTCGTCGGGAAGGACTGTTGCCTATGCGGCCGCCGACATCTCGATGGACGAGGTATCTTCTGACGAGGCGATGTTCTTTATCAAGATGCTCTCGCTGTTCTTCGGTCTTTCGATTATCATCATGAGTGTTGTCATCGAATTGGTGAATCGCGGTATTGTGATTCCGGTGAACCGTATGGCGTTTGCTGCGATGAAGTTCTCTGGAACGACAATGATTGCAAGCACCATGGATACCGAAAAGGTGAATCTGGAAAAGATCAGGAATGCGGCAGACCGAGTGGTGGACTTGAAGATATCCTCCTTTGACGAAATCGGTAACCTGTACGATTCGCTTTCGTCCATGGCCTCCGATACCTATAACTTTATTGCTCGAGTGCAAGGGCAGGCGGAACGAATTCGCAAGATGCAGGAAGTGATTATTATGGAATTCGCTGAAGTCGTTGAAGCGCGCGACAAGAGCACCGGTAATCACATTAAGAAAACTGCCGCCTATGTGGAGGCTTTGGCCGAACAGCTCAAGAAGGAAGGCAAGTTCGCCGATGTCCTGACTGATGAATTTGTTCAAAAACTGAAACGCGCGGCTCCGCTTCACGATATCGGAAAGATCGCCGTGTCTGACTTGATCCTGAACAAGCCGGGCAAGCTTACCGACGAGGAATTCGCCATCATGAAGAGTCATACCACCGAAGGCTGGAAGATCCTTACGAAGATGGTGGAAGACGCAGGCGATACCATCGATGCGGAATACTTGAACGAATCGATTGATATGGCGCACTACCACCATGAAAAGTGGGACGGTTCCGGTTACCCGACGGGAATCAAGGGCGAAGAAATTCCGCTCTCGGCTCGTATCATGGCTGTGGCCGATGTGTTCGACGCATTGGTTGCCGAACGTGTGTACAAGAAACCCTTCACCTACGAAAAGGCGATGGCGATTATCACCGAAGGGGCTGGCAAGCATTTCGACCCGACAATCGTCGAAACGTTCACGCATATTTCCGAAAAGCTCTACAGCGAGCGTACTAGACTCGACCAGTCGGGCTCCGAGGCAAGCATCCATCTCGACTCGAACGCCCCGAAGTCGTAAAAATAGACTGTAGGATGACGCAATTACCAAAGTCATCCTGGAGCGTGTCATCCTCGAAGTGGAGGGAAGGCGGGATCCAGGGCTGAATGAACAGTTTAAAACCGGTCCGTTGGGCCGGTTTTCTCTTTTTCTATAGTTTTTTGTCGCTGTCTAGATATAGTTAAAATCTATTAGTAAGAAAAATGTAAGTTTAAACAAGGTAGGTTTATCTTGTTTCCTATTGTTTTTGTATGAAAAACTTCTAATTTGGAGTCAAACAGAAACGGAAAAGTTATCTATCGGTTGATTTAGCTAATTTTTCATAAAACAAAAAGGACTTCAACATGTCAAAGATTTATTCCTCTGCCGACCAGCTTATCGGTCACACCCCGCTCCTTGAACTCACCCACATCGAAGAAGGCCTCGGTGCCAAGATTGTTGCCAAGCTCGAATACTTCAACCCCGCCGGTTCCGTGAAGGATCGCGTGGCGAAGGCTATGCTCGACGATGCCGAACAGAGTGGCAAGCTCAAGAAGGGCTCCGTGATTATTGAGCCGACTTCGGGTAACACCGGTATCGGTCTTGCATCTGTCGCCGCCGCCCGCGGATACCGCATCATCATCGTGATGCCCGAAACCATGAGCGTGGAACGCCGCCAGATCATGAAGGCTTATGGTGCAGAACTCGTGCTCACCGAAGGCGCCAAGGGTATGAAGGGCGCTATCGAAAAGGCCGACGAACTCGCGAAGGAAATTCCGAACAGCTTTATTCCGGGCCAGTTCGTGAACCCGGCCAACCCGGCTGCCCACAAGGCCACCACCGGTCCCGAAATCTGGGAAGATACCGATGGAAAGGTCGATATTTTTGTTGCTGGCGTAGGCACTGGCGGAACGGTGACAGGTGTTGGCGAATACCTCAAGACCAAGAACCCGAATGTGAAGATTGTCGCCGTTGAACCGGCTAGTTCTCCGGTGCTGTCCAAGGGTACTGCAGGCGCCCATAAGATCCAGGGTATTGGCGCAGGCTTTATTCCTGAAACTTTGAACACCAAGGTTTACGACGAAGTGATCGCTGTCGAAAACGAAGCCGCGTTCGAAGCCGGCCGCGAAATCGGCAAGAAGGAAGGCGTGCTCGTGGGTATCTCTTCTGGTGCCGCTCTCTGGGCCGCCAAGGAACTCGCGAAGCGTCCTGAAAACAAGGGCAAGACGATTGTCGCTCTCCTCCCGGATACTGGCGACCGTTACCTCTCTACCGCCCTCTTCGCTGAATAAGTGTTACGGGGGAACCCCCGTCTTTGTTCATAGGTACAGGCTTCCGGAATCCGGAAGCCTTTCCTTTATTTGCAAATTATTTTTTCTAGATTTTCATCATGTTTTTTTCTGAAGTCATTAACGATGCCTACGATCCCAGGGAATATCCCGCTTTGTCTCTGTTGGCGGATTATTGGATTTCTCGTCGTCCTTTTGACGGGCTGAAAATCCTGGTGGCGACTCCGATTTTTAGAAACACCTTGGTGCAGTATCAGGCCCTACTGGCAGGTGGGGCCGATCTGAGTGTAGGTTATTCAAATGGATCGGGGGGAACCTCGGTGCCGTGCGACAGGAAAATTGTTCGCTTGATTCAGGAAAACGGCATTTCGGTAGTGACGGATGAAAATGTGCGCAACGGTAGTGTTGCGGACGATTTTGACTTGATTTTGGACTGCGCGGGGCAGTTTTCCTTCTGTCATCCGAAAAAAGGTTTTGTGGAACTGACACGCAGTGGTGTGCAGTTCTTTGAAAATTCTGAACATCCGGTGTATGTGGCCGACAGCGGGATTGTCAAGCGCATCGAGACTGTTCTTGGAACGGGCGACGGATATTTCCGCGCTCTTGAAAAAATGGGGTATTCCGGTTTCGAAGGAAAGAAACTGGTTGTGTTCGGAAGCGGAAAGGTTGGCTGCGGAATTGCTCTGCAAGGGGTGCGCCGTGGCATGAAAGTCTGCACTGTGACGGATACGGCCAACGTGAATCCCTCGACTGACTTTAGCCATGTTCTGACGAACAATGACGTGCGCATAGAAAACTATCTGGACGATGCTGCGGTTGCTGCTGCTATTGCCAATGCGGATTTCCTGGTAACGGCGACGGGTGTGAAGAACGCCTTGACCATTGCTGCCGCTTCGGCCTTGATGGCGAATGCGAAAGTGGTCGCGGCGAATATGGGCGTCGAAGACGAGTTCGGTGAGGTGGTTGCCAAGGGGCGTGTGCTTAATGCGAAGGCTCCCTTGAACTTCACGCTCGACGAACCGACGCATCTTAAGTATATCGATGCGAGCCTTGCGCTGCATGCGGCGTTGGGCGAACGCCTTTTGAAAGACGTTACGGAATCGAATGGAAAGGCTCCCTTTAAGGGGCCGCAGGCACCTCCCGAAGAAATTGAGCAGAAGCTTCTGATGACGACCATCCAGAATGGGGCAATCGGTGCTGAAATCTGCGATATGATGCGCTAGCAGATTGTCTGTATGTAAAAAACGCAAAGATTGTAAATAAATGCTTGCTTTTCCTTCTTTTTTAGATTATAATTGAAAAAGAATGTAAACAAAGAAGGATGATATGAATCTTAAGACGTCTCTTGCATTGACTCTTGCTTCCGTTGCTTTTGCGATGGCGCAAGATGCTGCCCAACCTGCAACCTCGGCTGCTGAAGCCCCCGCTCCCGCCGTGGCGGAACAGCCGGCCGCCGCACCTGCTGCGACTGCACCTGCTGCTACAGAATCGGCCGCCCCCGCCGAAGCTCCGGCAGAGGTGGCGCAGCCTGAAAAAGTGGCGCAACCGGCAGAAAACGCCGCTCCCGCTGCTGCAGAACCTGCTCCCGTAGCTGAACCGGCGAAGAAGGTGGCTGAACCTGCCCAGCCCGCTCCGGAAGCGAAGGTTGCCGAAACGGTTCCTCCCCAGGGGCCTGTTGCTGCTCCCGAGGTCGCTCCTGGTGAAGCTCCTGTCCGTATGGGCCCGCCCAAGACTCCGTTTACCGTCCTTCATGGCAATGCCTATAACCGCGTCCAGAACGAAGCCGCTGGCGACAATGTGGATGCCTTGCTCAACAAGCGCTTGACCAAGCTTGCCTATCAGAAGTTCTTCTATATCGAACCTACTGGTGAAAAGGGAGTTGTCTCGTTGGGCGGCTTCTTTGGCGCCATGGATATTTCGGGTGAATTGGGCCGTGCCACGGCCGGTTACGCAACGCCCGGCTTTGCAATCGAAGCTCGCCTTGGTTTAGGACAAATTAAAACTGAAACCAAGGGCGCCGACATCAAGGAAACGGTGGAAGGCGATGACTGGGGCCTTACCTTGTCTAAGACCTTGGGTGGTTATGTCGTGACTTTGTCGGGTGATTGGATAACCTTTGCCAAGGAAACGAATGTGGATCCTGTCAGGGGACCTAAGACGGAACAGCGCTACCGGGATTTGGACGCATCCTTGATTGTGACGGACGGTCCTTCGGCCCGCAAGCATTTCTGGTCGGCGGGAGTCGCGTTTAATCGTCACGAAGATGAATTGGAATCTGGCGGAACCCTGATTGGCGATTCTCTGACGTCGAACTTCACGGTTGTTCCCTTGTTCAATTACGGCACTCCGGTGCTCCGTGCAAACTACGCTAATGTCTATATGGGCTTGAACGCGTCTGTTCCTGTGACTGTTTACGACAAGGCTGATATGCGCGATTCTACGTCTGGCAAGTACAAGGAAGCTTCTCTCTGGACCGTGGGCGTGAACCTGGCTCCGAATATCTTGGGCGAGGTCCTCTTGACGGAGTCGCTGATGCTCTTTGGTGAAGCTAGCTATACATGGGAGGCGTTCCGCTATGTCGATAACCAGACTCCTTACGCCGATGTGAAGGTTAAGCGGAGTGTAGCGGATAAGGTCGAGGCTACGATGGGACTGCGCTACCAGTACAAGGATTGGGCCGCCTGCGAATTTGCCTTCGGTGATTCCTTCTTCACCGACACCAAGTCCATCTTCAATGGCGAAGGTGTGTTCGTAAGCTTCGGCGGATTCATCTACTTCTAGTGACAAACAGTCCTTTTTCGGACCTTATCGGTCCAAATGGAGTATGTTTTTATGAAAAAGGTAACCTCGTTTGGGGTGCCTTTTTTCTATTTTTTAGCCCACTATGGCAAAAATTCTCTTTAAAAAGCAGTTATCTCCTGCGGTATTCCAATTCCGCGTCGAGGCCCCGCTGATCGCCCAAGAGCGTAAGGCCGGCCAGTTCATCATCCTCCAGACGAACAAGGACAACGGCGAACGCGTGCC
>JAEEGH010005573.1_pt1 | contig 31516 bp, 22 predicted proteins | sample 9134181 | NCBI WGS metagenome assembly JAEEGH01 (sample SAMN16246544, study PRJNA631951) | gut metagenome | biome: gut microbiome; feature: rumen; material: DP-attached | host: Bos | place: Iran: Karaj | collected 2018-10
GAGGGACTGGCATGGAATGCGACACGCTGGAACGCATCATCATAGGCAAATACGAGGCCGACAGCCTGACAAACGGCTTGAGAACCGACACGGCAGGTATCTATTCAGGGGACTTTGCACGAGGACTGGCCAACGGTCATGGTGCGTATCTGAGTCAGGAAGGCGTCTACTACGAAGGACTGTGGAAAGACGACCTACGCAATGGTTTCGGGTTCTCGGTGTCCCCCTTCTCCCATGTCAGGGCAGGTGAATGGAAGCAGGACAAGTATTTAGGAGAGCGCATGTGCTATACCAGTGAACGCATCTATGGTATCGACATTTCCCGATACCAGCACGGAACGGGTCGCAAAAAGTATCCCATCCTGTGGGACAGGCTGCGGATTTCGTACTTAGGCAAGAATCAGATGCATGCTACGGGAGTAGTGGATTATCCCGTCTCCTTCGTCTTCATCAAATCCACCGAGAGCACTAATATCCGCAATCCCTATTATGCACAGGACTACCTGAAAGCCCGTCAGCGTGGCATTCCTATCGGGCCTTACCACTTCTTCTCGTGCAAAATGTCGGGCAGTGCCCAAGCACAGTTTTTTCTGAACAACACTCTGTTCCGACGTGGCGACCTTCCTCCCGTACTTGACGTGGAGCCTTCGCCCAGCCAGATTGAGGCAATGGGCGGGCCGACCGTGCTGTTCCGCAACATCAGGGCCTGGCTTTCAGCTGTTGAGCAGCGCACCGGTGTGAAGCCCATCCTCTACATCAGCCAGTCGTTCGTCAACCGTTACCTGCCAGAGGCACCCGACCTGAAACGCGACTACCAGGTGTGGATAGCCCGCTACGGCGAGTACAAGCCCGACGTGAAATTGGCCGTCTGGCAGCTGTCACCCAACGGCCGTGTGTCAGGCATACACGGTGAGGTGGACATCAACGTCTTCAACGGCTACCGCACACAATGGGAGGAATTCTTAGAAACGATGACGCTGAAATAAGAGGTTAGAAAACGAACTTTAGGGACGCATAGAACTGAACAGCCACAACGTAAAGGATGAAAAGCGGGGCAGCCTGCTGAATGCCGTATGCCAACGAAGCAATGACATCGGCAAAAGAGGTAAAACGTCCTGAAGCCCAACCATAGACAGCAGAGGCAAGCAATACCCCGAACGATACGATTGGCACCAAAGCCCGGCTAAAAGGCGACGGGAATAGCTGACCCGTGGCAGAGAGAAGCACGGCATGGGGCACAACGGTGAGGGCCAGAATGGCAACAACGTAGAGGACTATTATGACAACCGTCGTACGGAAAGCCATACGGTGACGATAAGTAAGAAGTGAAGGGTGAGAGGTGAGAGGTGGGAGGATGCCACTCTGCCACAGACACCCTCCGGCCATTGCCAACAGCAAAAGCCATACCAACCAGGGAGAAGCCAACATGGCCGAGAAGCTGCCGAAGAACCAGCGTATACCCTCCGACGAAAGGAGCGAATGAACATGCTCGGTCATCGTAGCAGAGAGGATCCACGACAAGAGCACCAACAGCACCTCGGCCAAGGCCAGTGTACAGACCAGATATGAAAACAGCCTCCTCATCCCCCAACACTTAACTTTCGTCGGCCTCCAAGTTCTCGATGTCGAGAATCTGCAGCTCCAAAGCCCTGACGACAAGACGGGTAGCATTGACACCGGTAGTCCCCTCGGGGAATAGCTTCTTCATGAGGTCGGCCTGTCGTTTCTCCAAACTCTTCACGCCGAAAGGCATGCCGCGCAATCCTGTAATCTGCTCCTTGGTATAACCCAAGGCCAGATGACGCAGGAAACGCTCGTCGTATTCATCTATCTCATAGTTAATGAGTGCCTCTTGCTTGGCTAACTGTGCACCGACAGCCCGTTTGAAGCGCTCAACAATCTTCTTCAGAATGGGTTCGTTGAAGACCAGCTGTTTGCCGTCCATAACACTCTGCACGTCATGACGGGTCAGAAGTTCGCCCGTCTTGAGGATGATGCCGTCGGCACCAGCATCAAGGACGTCGACCCACAGTTTCTCGTTCAGTATCTCGCCGGTAAATATCAGCACCTTCACGCCGGGATGCATCTCCTTGGTAGAACGGCATATCTCAACACCGATGGTCGTTGAGCCGCCCAGCCCGAGGTCGAGCAGGAGCAAGTCGGGAAGTCCCTGCTTCAACAGTCGCCAATACTCGGCCTCGTTGGTAGCCGTTCCAATGACTTCAGCTTCAGGTATATCAGTACGGATAATACCCAGTGTACCCTTCAGTTCGAGGGGCACGTCTTCAACTATGATTACTTTGAACTTTTCCATAAGCGGGTAATATAATTATGATTCTTTTTTCGTCGTTCTGCACTTCCTCCCTGATGCTGCAAGCCCTCCGGTTGGTGGCCTCACCATGGTCACGCACAATCTGACGGCACAGCAGCTGGTCGATGGCTGAGAGCTGTGGGCTCTGGGGGGAAAGGTGGGAGGTGACCTCAATGTATTTCTTGTCAAGGGGAGCAAAGGACATGTCAACAGGCTTCTGCTTTTTCAAGATGTCGAAGAGATAGCGGATAAGGGTCTCGTCCCCAAGTATTCCGTGTTGCAGTGGCTGTAGGTGCAACTTGACCCGTTCCACTTGGCTCATAGCCTGCTGGCTGAGCAGGTTGTACAGCTCACGGTAGTAACCTACCACCTCGCTGACCGACTCCATGTCGCCCTGGTCAATCAGCTGACGGATGCGTGAGGGATAATACATTGTCTCGTGCTTCAGCGTTGACAGGCAGTTGTCCAACACCGAGTTTGACACATGGAGGTTGGCCAATTCTAATTCTGCTTTCCGCAACTCATCATCGAGCAGTTCCAGGTCGTCGCGCCGCTGGCGCTCAGCCTTGAAACGGGCATTGAGGCGAGGCCGCAGGTAATAAAAATAGTAGGCTGGCAAAATAGCCAACAACGCCAAAATCAGCAACACCACCGCTATCATACGGTTGGAACGTGTCTGCTGCATGGTACGGCAGTAGTCGGCCAACGTAGCATCGGCCGACAGTTCCTTGAACAGTTGAGTATAGATGCGATTGTTGTAGGTATAGAGCTGCCACTGGTGAAGGGCCAGTGCAGCCACCGCACTCTCATTGCGTATGTCGAGGATGACGTTGTAGTTGGTCTGCAACGAGTCATGCAACCACAGGATTTCCGGTGGAGTCAGCGATATGTCACCTTCGCGTAGCATCAGTGTCTCACCCTGAGGACGCTGGGAAAGATAGTGTTCGTTAATGCACTCCCGGCAGGAGTCGGCAAATAGCAGCGTACGTTCGTAAGTGCCGTTGATATTCGAGAAATAGGCAGAGTCGGCATAGACGGCTGCACGAGACAGCGGAGTGGCCGCAGAAGCGGACAACGAGACCATGAAGTTCATGAGAAGGCCAATGAAGGCCATGAGTTTTCCTTTAGGGAGACGGAAGAAGAAACGGCTCCCCCTACCCTGCTCGCTCTCCGCCTGCAAGGTGCAGACGCTAAACAGCTGGCTCAGTTTGCGGTACTTCTCAATGATACCCTTGCAGTTAAGCAGGCCAAATCCGTGCGTGGTCAACTGATGGTCAAAGACGTGGGCCAACTGCTGACTGTCCATGCCGATGCCTGTGTCCTTGACCGACACCTCCACATAGTCGGAAGCCTCTGTGGCATAGATGCTAACCTCTCCCTCGGTGGTGAACTTGCGAGCATTGTCGGCTAGGGTGTTGAGCATAAAGAGAGTCAAGATGCGGTCGGCCTTGACCACAGCCGTCGTAGGATTCACGTTCAGGGCAATATGCTTCATCTCAAAACTCTTGCGGCTATGCGACACCATGTCGAAGAGCGGTTGCAGGGCGAAGCTCTCGATATGCAAGCTTAACTGCCCCTGATGCAGCTGAATCCACTGCGTCAGCAGGTCATTATCTGCCTCTATCTGCTCGGTGAGTTCACGGATATAGTCCTTGTCGCCATCACGCTGCACCTCGTGTACCATACGGTCGATAAGCGGCAGCAGACTGTTGACCAATGAAATCTTAGCACGCTGTTCCAGGTGACGCCGCTCACCCTCCTCAATATGCAGACGGTTGACTGCCAGCTGTTCGCGGTGTTCCTCTATCTGTTCGTCAAGCGGGCTCTCATGATTCTGATGGCGGCTCAGATAGCGGAAGAACCACAGCAGGAAAACCAGTAGCACGATGGCTGCACAGACCGCTGCCATAATCCAGTTGAGCTGGGTGACAGCACGGTCGAGTTGGTCGGCTCGGGCTTCCAACTGGCGGTCTTGTCGGGTCTGCTCCTGCAGGTCGAGGTAGAGGTTACGGTTGTTGTCGCTGGCAGCCTTCTCGTCAATGGCTGCGTATGCCACACTGAGCTGTTCGCGGATACTGGCCACCAGGTCAGGGGCTTGCAGAATGGCAGAATCGGACAAGGCCAGATGCAGGTTCTCCAATGCCCGTTCGTTGTCGCCCACAGCACGATAGCAGGAGGCCAGGGTGCGGTAGGCACCGGCTATCTGGTAGACGTCGCCATAGTGCTGGAAAATGTACAAGGCTTCCTCTGCCAGCCAGACGGGCAACTGGTCATAGTTGATGCCCATGGGGTTGATCAGCTGCATGCCAGGTATGTTCTCGGTCATCAACTGTTCGAACACGTCGGGCACTGTCAGGTGCTCAGCCAATGCTTCCAACGCATTGGCCGTGAAATAGGGGTAATGGTTACGTTCGGCTATCTGCAGGCAGCGCAGCAAATGGTCGAACTCCTGCTGGGTGACGTCGTGCTGGGTGCCCTCTGTAATGATGCCACCCGCTCCGACGTTGTAGAGATAGTTCAGGAACTGGGCCGTGTCCTGCTTCACATTATCAGGCGTCTGCATCAGGGCATCAATGCTCTGCTGCTCCAGTCCTATATAATAATAATAGGTGGAACTGACGATGGCCAGTTCAGATTCGGCATAGAGCAACCGCCGTTGTTGGCGCTCTGTCAGCAGCTGGCGTTCCTCGTTGATGCGCCTCAGGGCTTCCCTGGCCCTTTCGCTGTAGTCATAGAACTCGCGATTATGAGAACAGCGTTGACACAGACGCATCTGCTGCACGTCAGCCACCAACAGCTCCAACTGGTTGTCGGTAATGGACGGAATGGAGTCGAGCAGTTGTCGGGCCTCGTCATAATGCATGCGGATGATGCTCACGAAGGCCAGATGATTCAGGGCCTCAGCCTTGCCGTCGCCATAGCGTGCCGACTGCTCAGCAGCCTGGCGGGCAAAGTGGGCAGTGGAATCAAGTGAACGGTAATGATAGGCGTATGAAAGTGAATTCAGCTTGTCCACCGCTTGCCTATCGGACGGTGAACAAGCTGAAAATACAAGTATTACGATGACGAGCTTAAGCGCGTGCCTTAGCCACATATCCAAGTGCCTCCTTGCACTTGTCGGTGACATACTGCCAGTCGCCGGCCTTCACCTTGTCGGAGGGGAACAGCTTCGAGCCCATGCCGACGCAGAATACACCGGCCTTGAACCACTTCGTCAGGTTCTCCTCGTCGGGAGAGACACCACCAGTGACCATAATCTTCGACCAGGGCATAGGAGCCTTCAGGCCCTTCACCATGTTAGGACCAACCACGTCGCCAGGGAACACCTTCGTCAGGTCGCAACCCAACTCCTGAGCCTTACCAATCTCAGAGACCGTCATGCAGCCAGGGCAGTAGGGAATGAGACGACGATTGCACACAGGGGCAATGTCGGGATTGAACAGCGGACCCACCACGAAGTTGGCTCCCAACTGGATGTAGAGGGATGCTGTAGGAGCGTCAACCACACTACCGATACCCAATGCCAGTTCGGGGCATTCCATGTCGGCCCACTTCACCAGTTCGCCAAACACTTCCTGGGCGAAGTCACCACGATTAGTAAACTCGAACGCACGGACACCGCCTTCGTAGCAGGCCTTCACCACGTTCTTACATATCTCCAAGTCCTTGTGATAGAAGACGGGAACCATACCGGTATCCCCAATCTTCTTCAGCACAGCAATTTTATCAAACTTTGCCATGATAATACGGTATAACGTTATAACAAATTAGCGCTGTACACGTCCGTTAGCATTGCCACCAGCGAGGCTCTCCACCTCGTCAACACTCACTAAGTTGAAGTCGCCATTGATAGTGTGCTTGAGGGCGCTGGCAGCTACTGCGAACTCGAGGGCTTCGCCCTGCGTCTCCTTCGTCAGCAGACCATGAATCAAACCGCCGGAGAACGAGTCGCCACCACCCACGCGGTCGATAATCGGGTTGATCTCGTAGCGCTTCGACTGATAGAACTCCTTACCATCGTAAATCAGGGCCTTCCATCCGTTGAATGTGGCACTGTAGCTCTCGCGGAGCGTAGAAACGACATACTTGAAGCCGAACTCCTGCATCATCTGCTTGAAAATGCCCTCGTAGCCGCTGGCGTCGGTCTGACCACCTTCTACATCTGCGTCGGGCTTGAAGCCGAGGCAGAGTTCAGCATCCTCCTCATTCCCGATGCAGACATCAACGTACTGCATCAGGGGACGCATGATGCTGATAGCCTTCTCTGAGGTCCACAGCTTCTTGCGGAAGTTCAGGTCAACGCTGACCGTCACACCGTGACGCTTGGCAGCCTCGCAGGCGAGCTTGGTCAGTTCGGCAGCCTTGTCGCTGATAGCAGGCGTGATGCCACTCCAGTGGAACCATGCAGCACCTTCCATAATCTTGTCGAAGTCGAAGTCGGCGGGACTGGCCTCGGCGATGGAAGAGTGAGCACGGTCGTAGATGACCTTCGAGGGACGCATCGATGCACCCGTCTCAGCATAATACAAACCCACACGGTCGCCGCCACGGGCCACGAACTCGGTGTTCACGCCATAACGGCGCAGGGCGTTCACGGCAATCTGGCCAATCTCGTGCTTCGGCAACTTTGACACATAGTAAGCTTCGTGCCCGTAGTTGGCCAGCGAGATAGCCACGTTAGCCTCACCACCACCGGGGATGATGCGGAATGATTCACTCTGGATGAAACGGTCGTTTCCTTGCGGAGACAGGCGGAGCATAATCTCGCCCAATGTTACAATCTTTGCCATTGTAGTTTGCTTTTAATTTTATGGATTGAGTATTTTCTGTTTGCAGCGACAAAGATACGACCTTTTTTTGAAACCGCCAAATAATAAGGGAGAAAAAAGCACATCAAACGTTTGCGCTAGTAATGACTCATGTACAACATTGTCAATTATCACTACACGATATGCACACTGCGCTACGGGAACGGGATTTGGATGCCGTTGGCGTCGAGAGTGTCGTAGATGCACTTTAGAACTGGACTTCTGAACAACAGGCTCTACAAGAGGCGCAGCGATTTATACCGTATAAAAAAAATATTAAGGGTGTGTCATTGACACACCCTCTTCCGTTAAAAACTAAATTTATTCCTCTACGGGTTCTGGTTTCATGTTGGTGTACACAGTCTGAACGTCGTCGAAGTCCTCCAGGCGTTCCACCATCTTGTCGATGGTCTCGCGCTGCTCGGGAGTGACGTCCTTCAGGTCGTTGGGGATGCGGGTGAACTCAGCACCTGTCACCTCGAAACCGTTCTCCTCCAAGTGCTTCTGAATAGCACCGAAGCTGGAGGGGTCGCCGTAGATGGTGATGCTGTTCTCCTCCTCGTCCTCGTCGTACTCATCCTCCACACCGTAGTCGATCAGGTCGAGAATCAGCTCGTCCATGTCTAGTCCGTCCTTCTTCTTAAAGGTGAACACGGCCTTGTGGTCGAAGAGGAACGAGAGCGAACCTTGTGTGCCGAGGTTGCCGTTGAACTTGTTAAACACTGAACGGACATCGCCCACGGTGCGGGTGGTGTTGTCGGTCAGGGTGTCGACGAAGATGGCAATGCCGTGAGGGCCATATCCCTCGTAGGTTACTTCCTTGTAATCGCTCTGATCCTTACCCATTGCGTTCTTGATGGCACGCTCGATGTTGTCCTTCGGCATGTTCTCACGCTTGGCGTTGGCGATGATGGCACGGAGTGCCGGGTTCATGTCGGGCTCGGGACCGCCAGCCTTCACGGCAATGGCAATCTGTTTGCCAATCTTGGTAAATGTTTTGGCCATGTGGCCCCATCTCTTCAGCTTTGCAGCCTTACGATATTCAAATGCTCTTCCCATGTTTATTTACAATTATACTATTTACTATTTTCAATTTATTATCTCAGCTCGGCGTTCAGTTGCTTTTTCAGATTGCCGATGAGTTTCTGCATGATGGCGTCGATTTGCTTGTCGCCCATCGTCTTCTCCTCGTCTTGCAGGATGAAGTTGACAGCATAGGACTTTTTGCCGGCGGGGAGCTTTTCGCCCTCGTAAACGTCGAAGAGCTCGACACGCTTGAGGAGTTTCTTCTCCGTCTGGCGGGCAATCTGTTCAATCTGGGCAAACTCCACGGCATTGTCGACCAACAGAGCGAGGTCGCGGCTGACAGCGGGGAACTTGGGTACCTCGGTAAAAGCAATCTCGTTCTTCTTCGTGACCTTCATCAGCTGCGTCCAGTTCATCTCGGCATAGTAGACAGTGTTGTCGATGCCAAACTGCTTCTGGAGCTTCTTCGTCAGCACACCCATCTCGCAAAGCACCTTACCGCCACGGTTCTCGATGGTGAGACCGGCGGCAAAGATGGGATTCTCAGACTTCTTGCGAACGGTCATACCCGGCTTCAGGCCGATGCGACGGAACACGTTCTCGACGTAGGCACTCAGTTCAAAGAATGAAGAGTCCTCATTCTGGTGAACCCACGAGCCCTCAACACGACGACCCGTCACCCAGAGTCCTAGATGATTCTGCTCCTTGTAGGCCTGCATGGGGTCATCATCATTCTGCTTCTCAGGCGAGAAGTAATAGACGTTGCCGAACTCAAAGAAACGCAAGTTGGCGTTTTTGCGGTTGGCATTGTGGGCAATGCTCTCCATACCACCGTAAAGCAGCGTCTGGCGCATGACGTTCAGGTCGCTGGATAAGGGATTCATGATGTGGACCAGTGTGTCCTGATTGTCGTCATACCATGACGACTTACTCAATGAGTTGTTGAGGATTTCATTGAAGCCCTCACCTACCAGCTGTTCGCTGACGAGGTTGGCCAGCTTATGCTTACGGTCTTCATCACCCTTGATGACGAGCGAACTCTTCAGTTGCGTGGGAATCTCCACATTGTTATATCCGTAGATACGCAGAATGTCCTCCACCACATCGCAGGGACGCTGCACATCGACACGGTAGGCAGGTACCTCGACCACCATTCCCTCGGCTGTCTCGGAAAGGATTTTCATCTCCAAAGAGGTGCAAATACTCTTAATTGTCTCAACGGGTATCTCCTTACCTATCAGAGACTTGACATAATTGAAATCAAGTTCCACTTTGGGGTTCTCGATGGGAGAAGGATACTCGTCGCGAATCTCCATCGATACCTTACCGCCCGCCAGTTCACGACATAAGAGGGCAGCCTGTTTCAGGGCGTAGATGACACCATTGGGATCGATGCCGCGCTCAAAGCGGAAGGAGGCATCGGTAGAGAGACCATGGCGACGAGCCGACTTGCGAATCCAAGTCGGATGGAAATAGGCCGACTCCAACACCACATTCTTGGTGGTCTCGTAGGTGCCGCTACCCTTGCCGCCAAACACACCGGCGATACACATGGCATCCTCGGTGTTGCAGATGGCCAGATCACGGTCGCTGAGCTTATGTTCCACACCGTCCAATGTCTGGAAGGGCGTACCCTCAGGCATGGTCTTCACCACAATCTTGTGGCCCCTCACCATGTCGGCATCGAAGGTGTGCAGAGGCTGGCCATAGGCAAACATGATGTAGTTGGTGATGTCGACAATGTTATTGATAGGACGCAGGCCAACGGTCGTCAGGCGCGTCTTCAACCATTCGGGCGACTCCTTCACCTCACAGCCAGTGATGCTGACGCAAGCGTAGCGACGGCAGGCCTCGGTGTTCTCGATGACCACGTCGATGGGGAGGTCGTGGTTGTCGACGGAGAAGTCGTCGACAGCGGGACGGTGAAGCGAGGTCTCGTAGCCATTACTCTTCAGCCAAGCATAGAGGTCGCGAGCAACGCCCCAATGAGAAAGACCGTCGGCACGGTTGGCGGTGATGTCGACCTCTATGAGCCAGTCGCTCTCCAAGTGGTAATACTCAGCAGCAGGCTGACCGACAGGAGCATCCTCGGGCAGGACGATAATACCAGCATGGCTGGTACCAATGCCAATCTCGTCCTCGGCACAGATCATACCGCAGGACTCAACACCACGCAGTTTCGACTTCTTGATGACAAACTCCTTGTCGCCGTCGTAGAGAACACAGCCAAGGTCGGCTACAATCACCTTCTGTCCGGCAGCAACGTTGGGTGCACCGCAAACAATCTGGCTCGGTTCGCCCTTACCCAGGTCAACAGTCGTCACATGCAGGTGGTCGCTGTTGGGATGAACCTCGCACGTCAGTACCTGACCCACATAGAGACCTTTCAGACCACCCTTGATACTCTGCACCTCTTCCAAGGCATCGACCTCGAGACCTGTCGATGTCAGCGCATCGCAGACCTGCTGCGGCGTCAAGTCGAAGTCAACGTAGTCTTTCAGCCATTTATAAGATATGTTCATGATTATATGTACTATTTAATTATGTACGATGTACTATTTTAGATGTACTATTTACTATTCAAAAAGAAACGACTGGACACTGAGCTATGCCCGATGTCCAGTCAGTGTCTTAAGCGAACTCCACGGAAAGATTATGCTTCTGCGGGAGCTTCCTCGGCAGTAGCGGCCTCAGCAGCCTTTGCAGCCTCTTCCTCAGCCTTAGCAGCTGCGGCAGCAGCTTTCTTCTCAGCTACCTTCTTTGCTATTTCCTCATTCACTTTCTTCTCGGCATCGAGCGCCTTGGCAGCAGCGTCCTTCTTGGCCTTAGCCACCTGAGCTTCGATAGCGTTCAAGCCCTTCTGCTTGTCGGCCTTCCAGGCATCGAACTTCTTCTGGGCTGTAGCCTCGTCGAAAGCGCCCTTCTTCACGCCACCCTTCAGGTGCTTCATCAGGTACACGCCCTCGCGGCTGAGAATGTTGCGTACTGTGTCAGTGGGCTGGGCACCAACCTCAACCCAATAGAGAGCACGCTCGAAATTCAAATCTACTGTGGCAGGATTGGTGTTAGGATTGTACATACCAATCTTTTCAGTAAAACGACCATCACGTGGTGCTCTTGCGTCGGCGATAACGATACGGTAAACTGCATAGCCTTTACGACCGCCGCGCTGCAATCTGATTTTTGTTGCCATTGAATCTTTTAACTTTAAAATTTAAATATTTAACTGAATTCCATGCCCCCATCTCGTGGAAGCGGCTGCAAAATTACTCATTTTTAGCGAACCTCACAAACTTTTTCCAAGTTTTGTGCGGCCATTTATGGATTTTTATGTAATTTTGGGGCTGAAAATGGAGAAACAAGCGCTATCGATACTCATTCCGACCTACAATGACGACTGTAGGAAGCTGGTCGGCGAACTGAGTCGGCAGGCCGAGGCTATCGGTCAGTTCAGTTATGAAATGCTGATTGCCGACGATGGTTCGACCAACCGGCAGATGGTGAAGCAATGCCAAGAGGCGGTGTCATCCCTACCCCACGTGCGATTCATCATCCGCCAGCAGAACAGCGGGAGGGCTGCCATTCGTAATTTTCTGGCCCGCGAAGCCCACTATCCGTGGCTTCTTTTCCTGGATGGTGACATGACCATACCCAGCGAGCGCTTCCTACAGAACTACCTTGACAGTGATGCGCTGATAGCCTACGGAGGCTATGTAGTAGGTCAGGGCAGTCCCTCCAACCTACGCTACCGCTACGAGAAAGCTTGTGAGCCGCAACACCGGCCTGAGGAACGCCGGAAACGTCCGTTCCAGCATTTCCACACCAGCAACTTCATGATTGGCCGCGACATCATCATCGACCATCCCTTCGACGAACGGTTCCGTAACTACGGTTACGAAGACGTGTTCTTCGGTAAGCAGTTGAAGCAAGCCGGACTCAATATCAATCATTTAGATAACCCTGCTGGCTTCTTCGTCTACGAGGACAACGCCCATTTTGTCAGCAAAACCGAAGAGGGGCTGCGCACCCTCCATCAGTTTGCTGACGAACTGCAGGGCTATTCACAGCTGCTCACCTTTGTTGATGGCATCCACCTCGGCATCGTGAAGGCGGTCATTCGTCTGTGGCACCGACTGTTCGGTGCTATTGAACGGAGAAACCTTTGTGGACCAAGGCCAAGCCTTACTGTATTCAAATTATATAAAATAGGATACTTTATTTCGTTGAACATTGAACGTTGAACATTAAGATTATGACAAGAAGATTTGCATTCAAGATGAAGCTGAAGCCAGGCTTCGAAAAAGAGTACCAGAAGCGTCATGCCGCCATCTGGCCGGAACTTGTGGAGATGATCAAGGAACAAGGGGTGGGCAACTACAGCATCTACTGGGACAAAGACACCAACCTGCTCTTTGCCTACCAGGAGTGTTCCAAGGAAGGCAATTCGCAGGACACGGAGAACGTAGATCCCATCACCCAGAAATGGTGGGACATGATGGCTGACATTATGGAGGTGAATCCAGACAACTCACCCGTCACCATCCCCTTAGAAGAGGTTTTCCACTTAGACTGAGAATGGCATCATAACCGCTCCATCACTTCCAAGCACATGCGGCTGTTGTGATAGGGGCACTTCCAGAAGCCGGCCTTATCGTCGGCTGTGTTGAGTGTGCCGTCCGGATGACGACTCCAGAACCATTCGCCGTTCTCCCTGTCGATGAGGTTTTGCTTGATGTACTGCCAACAACGTTCGGCCTTGTCGAGTGCCGAAGAGTCACCAAAGTGCTGGTAGATATTCACCCATCCTACGACGTTCTCGGCCTGCACCCACCAGTGGAGGTCATTGTCAGTATGCCCCGTATCGAGATTAGCTTCGTGTATCATCGAGCCGTCAGGACGCAGGCCTTTCTCAGAAGCCTTGGCCACCTCACGCACAACCTGTTCCACCTTTCTGAGCACCTTTGGATCACCCAACACCAATGCAGCCTCGTGCAGTAGCCATGAGCACTCAATGTCGTGTCCATAGCTCTCCAGGTGACTGGCGCCTCGCGTCCAGTCGTTCTCGAAGAAGAGGTCGAGGTGATGGGTCTCAGGGTTCAGTATCTTATCGGTAAAGATATAGATAAGGTTACGCAGCGAGCCTTCAATGCGAGTCACCAGCTCAATAGGGACTGTGACGTCGACAGGCAATACAGCGCCTATGGCGGGAATGTAGTTACATGATGTAGCGGCCTGCATTTCCTTCAGACAACGAAGGAGGTTCGTGTAAGGTTCAATGATATGCAGATGGGTGTTCTGCGACTTCGGGTAGTTGGCATCGAGTTCCGACAGACGCATGTCGGCTATCTCGCCCCACTCACGGGTACAAGCCTCGATATAGCCATTATAGTGAGTATCGAGCGAATGATTCTCAATACACTCGTATAGCTCGATGGCATAGTCCAATGCCTCGCGGTCACCTGTAGCACGGGCATATTCCGACAGTCCGTAGATGGCAAAGCCAATGGCATAGAACTGTTTCTTAGTATCGAGAGGACGTCCCTTGTAGTCAACACTCCAGTAGATGCCACCATACTCAGGGTCGATGAAGTGGTCAATTATATAGCGCTTGGCACGAGTGGCAGCATCAAGATAATCCTGAAGGTGAGAGGTGTGAGGCGAGAGGTGAGAAAATACCCTGTAGGCAGCCGAGAAGGCCCAGAGGATACGGGCGTTGAGGATGGCACCTTTTTCAGCTTCTTTATGCAATACATTTTGGCCGTCGATGCGACCGTAGAAGCCGCCATTCTCGTGGTCTTGCATCTTGTCGAGCCAAAAAGGCAGGATGTTCTGCGTGAGGACATCCTGCATTTCGTGTTTCATTGTCGCGATAGAATCGCGACAGACGGAACTATTAGTCATTTCTTAATGGGATAAATATAAGTCAACAAAATGATGAGGGCTGCGATGACAGCGGGGAAGATGGAGAAGAGGCACCACACCATAGAAAGCACCGAGTCGGTGATACTGGCCGGATCGACGCTGGTATTGCCCATATCGTCGGTAATCATGCTGGCACCTGCCAAGCCCAGGAAGAGGGCGACGAGGGAGCCACTGATGGCCGTACCAAATTTCTGAGCCATTGTACCGCTGGAGAAGATCAGGCCCGTTGATGACGTGCCGTTCTTCTCGGTGGCGTAGTCAGCCACATCGGCATACATCGACCAAAGCAGTGGTGAGTAGAGACCAATACCAATGGAGGTGAGGATGACCAGGGCCACCATCACCCAAATATATGCAGGATCCATGGGGATGAAGAAGAAGCCTATGGAGAACACCAGACAGATGACAGCTGCCCACTGGAACGCCTTGCGCTTGGATCCTACCCACTCGGTAAACTTAGGCGACACGCCGCCGAAGACCATACAGGTGAGTTCGCCGAATGTCATGAACACCGTGTAGTTGATGATGAGTCCGCTGACGGTGACATCGCCCTTCAGGCAATATTCAAACATATAGCCAGCCACAGCATAGCGGAAGCCATTGAAGAAGTTGGTGCAGATGCCGATGAGCGTCAGGTAAATCCACGGCTTGTTGCGGAAGAGGTCGGCAAAGGGTTTGAACGAGAATTTATCGGCACGGACGGGCTTCAGACGCTCTTTGGTGAGCAGTCCGCAGGCCAGCGTGCCTACGGCGGCAATCACACCGAAGAAAGCACCCAGGACAGCATACTGGTGCTGAGGTGTACCACCAACGAACTTCTGCAAGTATGGGAACGACAGCAGGGTGATGAAGCCCATAGCGTAGGCTCCCACCATGCGGTAGGAGGAGAACTGGTTCTTCTCGTTGTCATCGTCGGTCATCACGCCAAGCAGCGAACCGTATGGCACGTTGACACCTGTGTAAATAGCCATCATGAGCAGATAAAGCGAATAGGCCCAGATGCGCTTGCCCACAGGACCAAAGTCAGGGGTATAGAGCAAGAGCGCAAAGATAAGGCCGAAGGGAATGGCACCGAAGATGAGCCAGGGGCGGTAGGTACCCCAGCGCGACTGAGTGCGGTCGGCCAGTGAGCCCATGAGGGGGTCGGTGACTACATCGAACATTCGGGCGATGAGCATTAGTGTAGCTGCATCGGCGAAGGTAAGTCCGAAAACGTTGGTGAAGAAAAGCGGAAAAGCAATCGACATGATTTTCCAAGTGATACCACCGGCAGCTGCATCACCAAGTGCATAGCCGATTTTTTCTTTCAAATTAGCCATTATTCTTGTTCTTTTTAATTAATTTCTTAATCGTTTCCACCGAGGTGGCGGTGTAATAGCCGTCCTCGGGGGTGTTCATGCAGTAGTCGATAAGGCGGTCGATGGTCGATGTAGCCACATGCATGCGGGTGTCGGCCGACGCATAATAGATAAATACCCGGCCAGAAGAAAAGTGCTCACTATCTTCTTCATCGGCAATCCATCCGTTGGCAAATGCCACATTCATTACGTCGCCCACATACTCGTCGCCCTCAGGCACCAGGAAGAATCCACCGGGACGTGCAATAACCCGTGTGGGGTCGTCGAGTGCCGTCATATACATATAGAGCACATAACGCAGTCCGTCGGCTGTGGCACGCACACCGTGGGCCAGGTGCAACCATCCCTTCGGCGTCTTCAACGGGTGAGGTCCCTCACCGTTCTTCACCTCCGTGATGGTATGGTAGTGACGGGCATAGATAATCTTCTCCTCCCCGATTTCAGCATGGGTGATGTCCTCGACCAATGCCCAGCCTATGCCTCCTCCACTGCCAGTGTCGATGAAGCCATCCTGCGGACGGGTGTAGAAGGCGTATTTCCCATCTACAAACTCAGGATGGAGCACCACATTGCGCTGCTGACTACGGGTCTTCAGGTCGGGCAGACGATACCATGTCTTCAAGTCCTTGGTACGGGCGATACCCGCAGTAGCTGTGGCGGCACTGAGGTCACCAGGTTTTGTATCGTCATGTCGCTCGGCACAGAATACTCCATAAATCCACCCATCCTCATGAGCCGTAAGCCGCATGTCATAGACATTGGTGGCTGGCACCACATCATCGGGCATGGTGATGGGTTCGTCCCAAAAACGGAAGTTGTCGATACCGTTAGGGCTCTCGGCCACTGCAAAGAAGGACTTACGGTCGGCTCCCTCCACGCGTACCACTAATATATATTTACCCTGCCACTTCATGGCACCACTGTTGAGCGTGGAGTTCACCATGATACGCTGCATAAGATAAGGGTTGTCGTGTTCGTTGAAATCATAGCGCCACTCCAAAGGAGTATGCTCTGCCGTCAGGATGGGAAACTTGTACTTCTCATAGATGCCGTTTCCCCACTCCACGGCTACATTCTTACGGCCAAGCAGTGCCTCATGGTGAGCACGCAGGACCTGCACTTTCTTTTCAAATTCTGTCATAGTGTTTAGTTGTTAATATCTTTCAGGAACAATGTATTCTTTGCCTCATAAAGACGCTTAAAGTCCTCAGCACAAGAGAGTTCGGGTGCTGGACCAAAGTATTCCTTCTTGTAGTTGCGCCACAGCAGGAAGTAGCTGATGGGGTACTGGTCCATGATGGGCTTCAGCACACGCGTCCACCAGGTAGAGTCGGTCATATTCTGCAAGCCACACTCGGTCATGGCCAACAACTTGCCATTGTCTTTGGCAAACTGGCTCAGGAAGTCGAGGTCGGCCTTCAGCTGAGATTTGAAGTCGTCCTCCGTGCCCCACTGGTAGGCATCCTCGCCGATGAGCGTCACACGGTCATTGCCGGGGTAACGCTGAAGGAAACGCTCCAACGTCCAGTTGCCGTCGAGGTTGGGTGAATAGCTCCACAGCAGGTTGTCGAGGCCACGTCCTGTAAGGTAGTCTTGCAACATGTTCCACAAACCACGGAACTCGTCGTCGCTGCAGAGTTTCTGTCCCCACCAGAACCAGGAGCCATTATTCTCGTGCCAGGGGCGGAAGATGATAGGCACAGGCTTGCCATCCTCAGTCTTCAGGGTGGCAATGAAGTCGGCCACCCGTTCCATCCATGTCTCAAATAGTTTGTGGTGGTTACCGCCAGGCAGGATGTTCCTAACGATGGTGGTATCAGCGACGTCCCATGCCGAGCCTTCGGGGAACTTCTGTCCTGAAAGTCCACCCATAGGGGCCGTGGTAAGAGGATTACGCGGATGCCAGCTGAGAGTAACAATGCCGCCCCGCTCATAGTGGGCTATCAGTTCGTCATGAATACGGGTGAAGGGCACGCTGTCGAGGTTCTTTGCATCCGCCAGTTCTATGCCGCCAAGGTCGAAGCCCATCACGGCAGGATAGTCGCCGACTGTAGCCAACACGTCGCTCCGTCCCAGTTCCCACTCCCAAGATATACCATAGAACGGATCGTCCTGGTGCCCCATCATATAACCCCTCGGCTGCAAGTTCTGCATGCGCTCGGCCAATTGTTCACTCCCAGTCTTCTCGGCAATCTTCGGTGCATTACAAGCCACCATCATCGAGGCCGCCAAACCAATAACAAGTTGTTTCATCTCTCAAATATCAATTATCAATTTTCATTTGCTTTCTCAGCCAATCGAGCCACTCATCCCACTGCTCTTGATACCAGAAGTGAGCCGTCTGCTGATAGACGCTAAGCGTCTTCTGCCCTTTTAATATATTATAGGTAGCGTATGCCGTCGTAGGTGGCACTACGTCATCATTATAGCCAAACGACACCCAAGCCGGGCATGTGATACGACGTACGAAGTTGACACCATCGTAGTAACGTGACGTTTCAATCTGTTTCTCCATGCCCTTACCCTTGTTCCAATAGAAGTAGTGAGGCCAACCGCAGGCCACCCCCTTCAGTGAGGCGGTATGGTCACAGAGTGCCGGATGAACAGCAGCCAAGAAGGTGATACGTTTGTCGAGAGCTGCCGTAGCGTATGACAAGAAGCCACCTTGGCTGGCTCCCGTCACGCCGATAGTCTTGCCGTCCCACTCGGGCAGTGAGGCGATATAGTCTACAGCCCGTACACAACCAACGACAACCCGTTTATAGTAGCTGTCGTCACGGTTATCCATGCCAAAGTTCCAATAGTTGTTCAGCGCACCGCTCATCAGATTGTCATAGAGCGTCTGCGGCTGAGTTACATCGATGCCGTGAATGCCTATTTCCAGCACAATAGCCTTTGTCGGAGCCGTATAGGTATCGCCCGTATAAGGACGCACACCGGCTCCTGGCACACGAAGCAAGGCAGGATACTTGCCCGGCTTCACAGGAACGGAAAGGATGCCGTAGGTACGGGAGCCCCAGCGGATGTTTTGAAAGTTCACCTGATAGACATTGACGTCTTCATTGGAGCAATCGGGCAACAGTTCGCGCTGAGGATTCAAGGCTGTCCAGCGTGCCTCTTCCAACGTCTTTGACCAGAAAGCATCGAAGTCGACTGGTTCAACTGTTGTAGGCACCAATTTCTCAGGAGAGAAAGCCGCCGTACATGCCCCCGAATACTCCTTGCCGTCCACCTTAGCCACCACTTTCAGCCGATAGAAACCTGGCTGCTTCATGGTTCCTGTCCACTTCATGGTACCATCCTTCAGCACTGTCGTCTTCTTCACGTCGGGGTACATTTCTGGACCAGCCTCGTAACTGATCTCCACATTATCTATTAACGTAGACGATTTAAGGACGCTGACCTCGAAGTGGACCTTCTCGCCCACCCGGTAATTCCAGTCCTTATGGTCAGGGGAAACCATCACCACAATGTTGTTGCCACGAATCTGCGCCGACACTGGCAAAAGCATCAGCAAACCAAACAAGACGAAAAGGAGTTTTTTCATTGTCATAGGGTTATTGTTGTTTTAGACGATGCAAAGATAGCACTTTTTCCCAAAAAACAATGATACTATTTTGACTATCTTCAATACTTTTGTGAAATTAGACCGTCAAAAGAGATAAATTTGCAAGAAAGTATCAAATAAAAGCAAAAAAACGCAATGGAGTTTCGATTATTTTTCATAACTTTGCACCAGTTTATTATTAAGAGACCTAAAAAAAACGACTAACATTTTAATTATTAAAACTAATCTTAGTTAATGTATGAATCTAAATTGCAGTAAAGAAAAGATTCTTGCAGGAGTGTGTCTGGTAAGTTTACTGGGCATCTCTCCGCAGGCCTTTGCTGGAGGGGAGAATTCCCCACTGCCTATGGAGCAGCAGCAGGCCACAAAGAAAATCACGGGTACTGTGTCGGACGCAATGGGTCCCATCATCGGTGCCAGTGTGTTAGTGAAAGGAACGTCGACAGGCGTAGCCACCGACTTCGACGGTAATTTCACGCTGAATGCGAAGCCGGGTGCCACGCTCGTCATCTCCTACATCGGTTATCTGACCAAGGAGGTGAAAGTTGACAGCCGCAATTCTTACAACATCACCCTCGAAGAGGACAAACAGATGCTCGACGAGGTGGTGGTGGTCGGTTACGGTACGATGAAGAAGAGCGACCTGGCCGGAGCTACCGGATCGATGGACGAGAAGATGATGAAAGGTTCGGTCATTACCAATCTTGACCAGGCCTTTGCCGGTCGTGTGGCTGGTGTGACTGCCGTGGCCACCTCAGGTGCCCCTGGCTCATCAACTTCTATCCGTGTGCGTGGTCAGGCCACCATCAATGCAGGTGCTGAGCCGCTGTACGTCATCGACGGTGTCATCTGGAACAACAGCAACTCCTCTGGTGCCTCGGTAGGTCTTGGCGACCGTCTGGGTAACGGTTCCGTTTCTTCGGTATCACCGCTTTCCACCATCAACCCCAACGATATCGTCTCGATGGAGATTCTGAAAGATGCCTCTGCAACCGCCATCTATGGTGCCCAGGGTGCCAACGGTGTCGTGCTGATTACCACCAAACACGGTAAGAGCGGCGAGGCCAAGTTCAGCTACGACGGTATGGTAGCCTGGCAGCGCCAGACGAAGCGCATCGACATGCTGAATCTGCGCGAGTTTGCCGAGTACTATAACGACATGGTTGCCCAGGGTGCTATTCGTGAAGACGAGACGCTAAGCGACCCCAGCATATTGGGTAAGGGTACCAACTGGCAGGATGCCATCTTCCGCACCGCCTTGCAGCACCAGCATCAGGTGAGCGCACAGGGTGGTACGGATGCTGTGAAATACTACGTCAGTGCCAACTACATGAACCAGGACGGTACCATCATCGGTTCAAACTTCATGCGTAACGGTGCCCGTGTCAACCTCGATGCCCAGCTGAAGCCGTGGTTGAAGCTCGGATTGAACGCCACCTATTCACATACCTCGGAAAAGCTGCTGAAAGCCGACCAGGACGAGGGTGTCATCACCTACGCACTGACCACCCCACCCTACCAGCCTATCTACGACATTGAGGGTGGCTATACATCAGTATCACGTGAGGGTATGAGCAACCCCAACCCTGTAGCTATGGCGCTGATGAACGACTACCTCTATAAGCGTAACCTGCTCAACGGAAATATATTCGGCGAGGTCACCTTCATGAAGGGTCTCGTCTGGCATACCGAGCTGGGCTACAACTTCAACTGGGACCGTGCCTCAACCTTCGAGCCTACCGTGAACCTCGGTAACTGGACAAGGCCTCAGAACCAGGCACGTGTGCAGAAGACCACCGGCCAGTTCATACAGATCAAAAACTATCTGACCTACAACGGACAGATTGAGAAGCACGGTTTCTCGGCCATGATCGGTCAGGAGTGCTGGGAAAGCAAGTGGGACTACGTCAGCGTGTTCAACACCGACCTGCCCTCGAACAGCATCCAGAACCCTGCCCTCGGCACCAGTGAACCACAGATTGGCGCAGGCTTCGGCTCTGCAGCCATGTCGTCGTTCTTCACCCGCGAAACCTATAACTATGACGACCGCTACCTGCTGACCTATACCTTCCGTCGTGATGGTAGTTCAAACTTCGGTCCCGACATGCGTTGGGGTTCGTTCCACTCTTTCGCTGCCGCTTGGCGTTTCTCCAACGAGGAATTCATCAAGAAGTTTGCCGAGAGTTGGCTCTCTAACGGTAAACTCCGTATCGGTTGGGGACAGACGGGTAACTCAAATATCGGTGGTGGCAAATGGGCTTCCGACCTTTCCGTCATGGAGTCGGGACTGGGTACCTCACAGCGCCCTGCCCGTATCGCCAACAACGAGATTCACTGGGAGAAGCAAGAGCAGACCAACATCGGTCTCGACCTCGGTTTCCTCAATAACAAGTTCAATATCACTGTTGACTGGTACAAGAAAGTATCTAACGATATGCTGATGCCCATGCAGCTGTCGTCTATCATGGGTACCAGCGGTAACGGCTCTTCAGCCCTTGCTGCTCCCTGGGGTAACTACGGTAAGATTGAGAACACTGGTTTCGAGCTGACTGTCAGCACGCACCCCGTCTCGACCAAGGACTTCTCCTGGGACTCTGAGTTCGAAATCTCCTGGAACAAGAACAAACTGAAGGAACTTGCCGGTACTGCCAGCGCCTCTATCTACGGCTACGGCATGTGGACCGACATCGTGTCGAAGAGTGACGTAGGCCAGCCGCTGTTCCAGTTCTACGGATATGTCTGCGACGGCATCTATACCAGTCTGGAAGACATTGAGACTTCCGCCAAGCCCGTGTCATACGGCAACAATGGCTTCAACCGTTCCAACACCGTATGGGTGGGCGACATCAAGTACAAGGACCTGAACAGCGACGGTGTCATCGACGAGAACGACCGCACCTACATTGGTAACCCGATGCCGAAGTACACCTTCGGTTGGACCAACACCTTCCGCTACAAGGACTTTGACCTGAGCATCTTCGTGAATGGCTCTTACGGCAACAAGGTGTTCAACTACCTGCGCATGAAGCTCGACGCTATGAGCAGCGGATGGCAGAACCAGGCCGCAACCGTGAAGGACCGCTCGGTCATCACGGCCATCAATCCCAACAAGGACTACTCCAACGGCTACGTGGGTAACAACGCCGGCACCGTTTGGAACTGGTATGACGATATCGACAACGTGCAGGTTGTCAACCCCAACACGCTGCCCGCCGTCCGTCTGAACGACCCGAACAACAACCACCGCATCAGCGACCGCTATGTGGAGAATGGCAGCTACCTGCGCCTGAAGAACATCACGCTGGGCTACACCGTTCCCAAAAAGTGGATTAACAAGGTTGGACTGGACAACGTCCGCGTCTACTGCAACATCCAGAACCTCCTGACCATCACGGGCTACGACGGATATGACCCCGAGGTCGGTGCTTCCACAGCCGATACCAACGGCTATGTCTACGGTCTCGACAATGGCCGATACCCCTCACCGACGGTCTATTCATTTGGTCTTAACATGTCATTCTAATATATAAATAAGGTATAAACTATGAAACTATATAATATCAAATCCATTGCATGCATCGCACTGATGGGACTGGCTTTGTCATCCTGTGATAATTTTCTGGACAGACCTACCGAAGACGGCTATGATACCTCCAACTATTATAGCAACGATGCACAGTGCCGTGCAGGTGTCAACTACCTGTACAATTCGCCCTGGTATGACTTCCAGCGCGGCTTCTTCAAGACCGGCGAGGTGATGTCAGGCAACTATTATTGGGGCAGCTCCCCCTACCTCACTTTCACGCTCGACGGTTCGGACCAGGACCTGGCCAACATGAGTGCTTCGCTGTGGGCTGTCAACACACACGCCACAACGGTTTACAACAACATCAAGAGTGCCTCCGGTGCTTCCGAAGCTGTGAAGAATGCTACCATGGGCGAGTGCTTGGCTTGGAAAGCTATGGCATATTTCTATCTGGTACGCTCGTTTGGTGCTGTTCCCATCGTTCACAATCCGACGGAAATCATCAACAGCCAGCAGTCTAACTCCCTGCACAAGGCCAAGATCAGCACGGTCTATGACTACATCATCATGATTTTGGAGAAGGCTATCGAACTGTTACCCGAGAAAGATCCCACCAACAATGGCCGTATCGACAAATACTGTGCCAAGGCTCTGCTTGCCAAGGTGTATCTGACCAAGTCGGGATTCAGCGAGAGCAATACCACCTATAATCCCGGTACCTATAGCTACATCACCTGTACGGCTCACCAGCGCAATGCTGCTGACCTTGCAAAGGCTGCTGAACTGGCCCTCGACGTCATCGAGAACAGCGGTCGCGTGCTGATGGAGAACTATGCCGACATCTTCCGTGGCGAAAACAACGTCTGCGACGAGGCTCTCTTCTCGTGGGCTTGGACCATGGGTGCTCACTGGACCTGCCAGAACACTTTCCAGAGCGACCTCATGATTGAGGGCTTCGACGAGAACGGTGACTGCTGGGGTGGCTGGGGAGGTCCCTCTGTCGACCTGCAGGACGCCTTCAACGAGGATGCGCTCAGCCTGACACGTCAGAACGTGGACGACCGTCGCAAGGCTACGCTGATGATGGTTGGCGACCACTACGATTACTTCTATGCCGACTGCGGAGGCTTCGAGATTCTGAAGTACTGCTATGGCGGCTACGAGTCTGACGGACATCCTGGCCCTGGCCAGTGGGAAAGCCCTACGGGTGCCCATGAGGTGAAGCACCTCTATGGTAACAATGCCGACCATGCCCGCTTCTACGGCAGTCCTGCCGGACGAATGGCTTATGCCCTCTACACTCACATCCTGCGTCTGGCTGACGTCTACCTGATCTACGCTGAGGCAGCTATGGGCAACAGCAGTTCGTCAAGCGACCCGAAGGTGCTCGACGCCTTCTACAAGGTGCGCCACCGTTCGGTCAAGGGTTACGAGTATCCTACCTCCATCACTTGGGACGACATCTGGAAGGAGCGTCGACTGGAGCTTGCTTGCGAGGGTGACCGCTGGTACGACTACGTGCGTCGCTACTACTACGACCCGCAGGGTGCCATTGCTGAGATCAAGGCACAGCGCCGTAATGAATACTATTCTCTGAACGACCTCTACAAGACCTACTACGAGAGTGGTGCCTTCACCGTTGATCCTTCCAAGCATCTGTACAACAACACTGTAGCTGCTCCGAACGTGACCGACCGAAGCTTCACCATTCCCCTGCCCTCAGCCGACATTTCCTACAACCCGCTGTTGATGGAAGCTCCTGAGGACTACGACTTAAGCGGAATATCTTTCTAAATTGAACATTGATAATTGAAAACTGATGATTATGAAATACTATAATAAAATAAGCAGCCTTCTACTGACGACAGCACTGGTGATGACAGCAGGCTTCTCGATGCAGTCGTGCAAGGACCAGCCCGATGAGTTTGAGCTGACCGACGGCACGCCTACCATCAACTACATCCGTCCGGCAAGTGCCAGTGCCAAAGACTCGCTGCTCGTCCAGGCCTATCCTCAGGCCTATATCTGCATCGTAGGTTCCAACCTGACCAGCATCCAGCAGATGTACTTCAACGACAAGAAGGCCATCCTGAACACGAGCTTTAGCACTGACAACACGCTGGTGGTTCAGATTCCCAGTGAGATTCCCGACCTGGTGACCGACAAGATTTACATGATTACTGCCGACCACGACACGCTGACCTACGACTTCCACATCGTGATTCCTGCTCCTAACGTGACGCAGATGTCGTGCGAATATGCTACTCCCGGTTCAGTCGCCACCATCTACGGTAACTACTTCATCGACGACCCGAATGTTCCCCTGACCGTCACATTCCCCGACGGTAAGGAGGCTGAGATCAAGAGCATCAACTCATCGCGCAGCAACATGACCATCATTGTTCCCGACTGTACTACCGAAGGACAGATTACCGTGAAGTCCATCTATGGCACGAGCAAGTCGACATTCCGCTACCTCGACTCACGTGGCATGCTGTTCGACTTTGACACGCCTAACGCTGTAACGGGTGTCGTACTTGGCAACCACGGCTGGCACGCCATGAAGATCGAGACCGACGAGACGGCTCTCTCAGGCAACTTCCTGCGCCTTGGCGACCCCACTGTCACCCTCGATGCTAAAGGTAGTTGGAACGACGGAAACTTCTCGTTCGAATACTGGCCCGGCAACTGGCAGGATCCTGAGGACTATCAGGGCGACGGTGTACGTCTGACCGATCTGACTGACTTCAGCGACTACAGCAACATGTCGTACAAGTTCGAGATGTACATCCCGAAGGCTAATCCCTGGATGGCTGGTGCCATGCAGTTCATCGTCGGCGGTGTCGATAAGATTTCTCAAGGCAATGCCGGTGTGAAGGACATCTACGGCAATACACTGGCCGGATGTAACAACACTTACTTCAACAGCGACGAACTGCCTCGCGGCATCTATCGTCCGTGGGAAGCTACTGGCAGCTACGATACTGCTGATGAATGGATTACGGTGACTCTGCCCATCAGCGAGTTCAAGTATGGTATGAGCGGTGGTGCTGCTACTGGCAGTCTGAACGCCAGCGACTTCAGCAGTCTCATCATCTTCGTGGTTGGTGGTGGTATCGAGGGAACGGATTGTACCCCCATCATCAAGATCGACAACATCCGTGCCGTACCCAACAAGTAAATTGACAATTGATAATTGAAAATTGATATTTAGTTATGAAGAACTTTAAGAATATATTTGCACTGGCAGTGATAGCCCTCGCGGGGCTGTCGCTGACAGGGTGCAGCAACGACGACCTGGACACCAACCAGTATCAGGGCGGTGTTTCGTTGAACGTGTACGGCCCGTCGCCTGTGATGCGTGGCGGTCAGCTCCGGTTCCTGGGAAGCAACCTCGACCAGATTCGTGAGGTTATCCTTCCTGAGAAAATCTCCATCACCAACATTGACGTAGTACAGTCAGGCGTTCCCAGCGAGATCCGTGTGACCGTTCCGAAGGACGGCCCGCTACCGGGCAAGGTCATTCTGGTGACCAATACCGACCAGCGCATTGAGACCGTCACCGACCTGAACTACATTGAAGGTATCGAAATCACTAATATGACGGCTGCCGCCATGCCTGGCGACGTCATCAAGATTGAGGGCGACTACCTGAACCTCATCTATTCGCTGGCCTTTGCCGACAATGTTGTCGTCAGCTCCAACGACTTCGTGTCATGGGGTCGCTACGCCATCGAGGTCAGGGTTCCTGAAGAGGCCAAGACCGGCAAGCTGGAACTCTACACAGCCGACCTGACAACCATCGACAAGAGCAAGGTGGAATACCAGATTGTCGAGACTGAGAAGGCGCTGGAAATCGGCGTTCCCACCATCAGCAAGCTGAAGGGCCGCAACGAGGTGGATGCCTTAGGCAACATCACTGCCAAGGCTGGCGAGACCATCACCGTCACGGGTAGCTACTTCAACGTCGTGGCCGACATCACCATTCAGGGTGTCAGTGCTGCCGACGTCCAGATAGCCAACGACGGCACAGGCATCATGTTCACCCTGCCCGCCGAGGCTCCCAGTGGCGACATTGTGCTCGTCTGCAAGTCGGGTATCGAGGTTCCCGTTGGTACGCTGACCACCGTGAAGCCCACGGAATGTTCCGCTGGACAGGAGCCCGTCAAGGCCGGACAGGTGCTGACCATCACAGGTAAGGACATGGATCTCGTCACTGGTGTCATCTTCAGCAATGTTGCTGATCCTGTGACCGAGATTCAGGTGACAGCCGACTACGTGGTGGTGACCATTCCCGAGACTGCACAGGAAAGCATGTCACTCCAGATGGCCAATGGCGAGACCGTAGATGTGCCCTTCACATTAGTGAAGCCCACGGTCACCGGCTACGACAATACGACAGTCAGCGCCGGTGGTGCCCTGACCATTCAGGGTACCGACCTCGACCTGGTGAAGAAGGTACAGTTCGGCGAGACTGACGTGGTAGCGGTCGAAGGTACTCCCTCGTATATCACGCTAACCGTTCCGATGAACGCCGCCTCTGGTGTACCCACCCTGACGCTGGCCAACGGCACGACCGTTGCCAATGTTCCTGAAATCAGCATCCAGGAGGCCGTGTTCTGCTACTTCACCGAACTGCCTGGCGAGGATGCCGAGCTGAAGGCTGGCGACTCGTTCGTATTGCCTGTTACCAACGGCGACAAGCTGACAGGTGTTGAAATCAACGGTGAGGCTTGCCAGTTCGTGCTTGCCAACAGCCAACTCATCATTGGTATTCCCGCAACTGCCAAGAAGGGTTCCAAGGTTCGCCTCATCTCTTCGAACGGCGAGATTACCTACACCATTGACTTTATTCCCAACACGGAGGTGACCACCGTGCTGTGGACGGGTGCCGTCGACCTGGGCAGCTGGTCGTTCAACTGGGAAATGGGTAAGGGTACAAACGGTGACAACAATCCGAACATGTTCAAAGACATGGATCTACAGGAAGGTGACGTCATCCGAGTATATGTAACACCTTACAATGACTGGTGGAACGTGAAGTTCTACGACGGTCACTGGGCTGCCCAGGACGAGGCAGGTGTTGCTGCTGGCCTGGAAGCAGGACCGGAAATCAATCCAGGCAACTACAACCTTGAAGAGCATGGTGGCTGCATCGAGTTTACCGCCACTGCCAAGATGGTTGAGCAGCTCACGACACTGACCGACTGGGGCTACTGCTGGATTGTGAACGGTGAAGGTGCCGTCATCACCAAGATTGCCGTTACCCACTACACCTCTTTAGAGACCGTCATCTGGCAGGGCGAGGCCGTTGCCGACAACTGGGGCAACCAGCCCACATTCTTCAGCGACGGTGGTGCTGAACTGCTCGAGGCAGGCCTGAAGGTAGGTTCCGTCATCCGCTGTTACCTCAGTCCGATGGAAGACAGCTGGAACTGTCAAGTCTACGACGGCCATTGGCATGGACAATTCGCTGGCTGCGACTTCAACCAGGACAATTGGAACTTGGCCGAACATAACGGCGCCATCGAGTTTACTGTCACTGAGGCTATTTATGCAGAAATGACAACTACCGGCGGCTGGGGCGGAGCCTTCCTGCTCAACGGCGACAACGTGATTTGTACTAAAATAACGATAGAATAAACATAACATGACTTTGATTATGAAACTGAATAAGATATTTAATGTACTGTCTCTTGCAGCTGTGGCACTCATTGCCACAGCCTGCCAGGACACTGACGCGCAGGTTGAAATCACTGATGTCGATGCACCTCAGTTTCTCTCTGCCAACCTGACTGAGGAGAAGCCCATCTTCTTTGGCGAGACTACCATCAAGGTGGCCTTCGACAAGAATGTCGGCTTTGCCACCAAGAACGCCCAGCAGATTACCATCAATGGCGCTGCCGTTGACAAAGCGCAGGTTGTTGGTGTTTCCAAAGAACTTACCATCACCAAGAGTCTGGACTTCTGCAACACCATCGCCCTGCACATTCCTGCTGGTATCATTGTCGGTCCTCAGGGCAAGTCCTACAACCAGGACATCAACGTAACCTTCAATGTGAAGGAAATGCCCTCCAACAGCGCTACAGCCGCTACACAGCAGTTAGGTTGGGGCTGGAACCTGGGTAACCACTTCGACACCAGCAACGTGACATGGGGCTATTGGGACGGTGCTACGCCCAGCGCAGCCCTCTTCCAGAAGCTGGCCAGCGTAAACGCAAAGACCGTTCGTGTTCCTGCCACATGGACCTGCCACATGGATGAGAACTACACGATTGATGCCGCCTATCTGGATGAGGTGGCTGGTGTCGTCGACCTCGCTCTCAATGCTGGTCTGAACGTCATCCTCAACACTCACCACGACTCGTTCGAGACCGACCTGGGCAATGCTGCTGCCAACGGGGACGACTACGTGAAGGACTCTACTATCATCGTCAAGCTCTGGGAGCAGGTAGCTGCCAAGTTTGCCAATCACAGCGACAAGCTCATGTTCGAGACCTTCAACGAGGTACACGCCGGTGACAACTGGGGTGGTGGTTCCGATGCCGAATATGCCCTGCTGAACAAGTGGAACCAGTGGGCTGTCGATGCCATCCGCAGAAGCGGCGGCAACAATGCTACCCGCTGGATTGGTGTGGCTGGCTATGCTGCCAACATCGACCTCACCATTGCCCACCTGGTACTGCCGCAGGATCCTGCCAACCGTCTGATGGTTAGTGCTCACTGCTACGACCCCTACAACTTCTGCCTGCAGCCCTACGGCGAAAATGGCGAAGCACTGTACTCTGCAGAGTGGGGGCACGACAAGGATGGTGAAGGCGCTGAGGAGCTGTATGTCATCAACCAGCTCTACAAGCTGCGTGCTGCCTATATCGAGAACAATATTCCCTGCTACTTAGGCGAATACGGCTGCGTCTGGAAGAAGTCTGATAAGGAGAATGCCTATCGTGCCTACTACCTCGAGTTCTTCTGCCGCGCTGCCAACCTGGCCGGCATCCCCATGTTCGTCTGGGACAACAACTCAAAGGGTGCCGGCAACGAGGCCAACGGCTACATCGACCACGCCACCGGTGCCTGGGTGAACGACAGCGAGACGATGGTTCCCGCCATGGTCAAGGCATGCACCGACACTGACACGAACTATTGGTTCGATACCATCTGGGCCAAGTCGCCTACGCTTGAGTAACAGGAACGTATGAAGAAACCGATTGTCTTATTTGCCGCCGCACTGGTTATGAGCTCGTGCGGCGGCAGTCATCAGAAGGCCGACGACCCGATAGGTGACAGCGGACGGACGGTGCGAACGGAAAACCTGCTGGCAAATCTGCTGGCGCTGGGCGACAGCAGTGTCTGGCTGTTCGGTCAGCAAGATGCTACCGTTTGCGGTATTGGCTGGGAAGCCGACTACGCCAACGACTCCACCATCCATGAGCGCAGCGATGTAAAAAGCATCTGCAATGACCACCCGGCACTGCTGAGTTTCGAACTCAGCGGCATCGAGCGGGGCGATGAGCGGAACATCGACAGCATACCGTTCAGCCGAATCCGCCAGGAGGTCATAGCCCACTACGACCAGGGAGGCATTGTCTCGCTGTCGTGGTCCACCGCCAACGATGCTGTAACCGACGAGGCCGCCCGCCAGGTGTCCACCTTTCTCAATTCCTTGGAGACCCCCTACGGAGTCCGCGTTCCCGTTCTGCTACGCACTACTTCAAGGGACTGTCCCGCCAAAATGAAGGAACACGGTGTAGTCAATGCCCTCTACGTCTATGCGATGCCATTAACGGCAGAAAACAACGAAAAAGACTACATGGCATCCTATCCAGGTGATGACATCATCGACATCATCGGACTGGACTGCTACTGCATGGCACCCGATGCCGACACCACACAGATTGCTGACTTTGCCGCCCTGCTGGACAAGGGACTGACCATCGTGTGCCGCCTTGCCCGGCAACACCACAAAGTAGCGGCAGTGACAGCAACAGGCTATGAAGGCATCAAGACACGAGACTGGTGGACGCGGACACTGGCTCCCGTACTGGAGCATCACCCTATCAGCTACGTTGTGATAGGCCGAAACGCCCACACACAGCCCGGCCAGTTCTATGCCCCCTACCCTGGCCAGCAGTCTTCGTCAGACTTTATCCGTTTCTATAACGACAAGCATACGCTATTTCTCCATGATGTCAACGGCATCTATCTCCCTACGCAATAATAGGAAATTCCCTACCAAAGTATAGGCGTTTTGCCTTGCATACCTTCTTCATAGTTGCTATCTTTGCAATGTCAAACAGATGTTGAACCATTTAAAAGATACGACTATGAAGAAGTTTTTTACTACAGCGCTGGTGGTCATGACGACCATGATGACCGCGACAATGCTCACCGGTTGTGAAGCACTCTACGACATGGAAGACCGCCACGAGGCTCGCACCCTCGACGGTACCTGGAGCGGGTATATAGAGACCTACTACTACGACCGCTGGGGCCTGACGGGTGACAGTTTCCGCACCACGATGTATTTCGAGCGCGACAATGCCTACGGAGGCTGGGGCTATGAAGTGGACTACGACACCTACAGCCGCTACTCCGACTACTACTATTGCGAGTTCGAATGGGAGGTCTATAAAGGCTCCATCCGCATCCGCTATGCCGACAGCTGGAACGATGTCTATATCAACGACTATCGGCTGAGCAACAACTACTTTGAAGGCTACATGGACGACGGCACCACTGCCGACATCAGCTTCCGGCTGAGCTACGACAACAGCTTTGACTGGGGCTACTGGAACACACGCGGCGTCACTCGTGGCACCGAAAAAGGCACTGGCAAGTCAGTACAAGCCAGCGGTAAGTTTGCCCAGAAGAAGCAGGAATCACTTCTTAATCAGTGAAGCAACCCACAATATAGCGACAGCACCGACAGTGGCGGTCCCCAACTGACCAAGGAGACCGCCCCACTGTATTCCTAACTGATCAAACAGCCAGCCTCCC
>JAEEGH010005574.1_pt1 | contig 31513 bp, 6 predicted proteins | sample 9134181 | NCBI WGS metagenome assembly JAEEGH01 (sample SAMN16246544, study PRJNA631951) | gut metagenome | biome: gut microbiome; feature: rumen; material: DP-attached | host: Bos | place: Iran: Karaj | collected 2018-10
AGTTGTTTTCCACGGTGCCGAGGTTGTCGCCGACAAGAGCTCCGATGAAGCCACTGCCTTTGCTGGTCATGTTCACGATGTTGGAGTAGCTGTTGTAGAGGTTGCCGCCGGGATTGTTGACGCCTGGACCTTTGATGATGCCGGCGATACCACCCATGGTGTAACCGGTGAGGGTGGGCATGCCAATCACGGAATGAACCATACCGAGGGTGTCAACACAGCCGACCACGCCGCCCACAAAGGTGGAACGGTTGGCGTCTGTGGCGTCGATGGTAGGCAGGGCCTGGCAAGCGGTGATAATACCACCGTTGCTCACACGACCTGCGATGCCGCCCACATGCTGCTCGATGCTCTCGTCGGGGTTCCAAGGCTGTATGTCGGCCGAGGTCATCAGCACGTTCTTCACCACGCCCTTGTCGGTGTCGTCGCCGGTCACAATGCCGAAGAGACCCATGTCGGCGAAACCTTCACGATGGATGGTGAGGCCGTCGATCTTATACCATTGGCCGTCGAAGGTACCTCTGAACCCTCCTATTTCCTTGTCACCAATGGGTAACCAGTAGTGTTCGCTCAATTCCGCTCCTGAGATGTTGCCGGTCAGTTGGGCGTTGGCAAGTGGGTGAGGATCCGCTCCGTTCAAGCCGTTGACATAGGAGATGAACCAAGCCAACTTCTCAGCGGAGTTGATGTTGTTGATGTCAAAGTCGTTGGGGTCGCTGGCATTGTCTGGGTTCTCCACCTGATAGTGTGCCCAAGTCTTACCGAAGTAGAGGGTGTTGGCGTCGTAGTAGTGGAAGGTGTAGCTACGTCTTGTGTCATCGAGGAAGTTCTCGTTGAAATAGGCTTGCCTGATGTTACGTTCAAACGCGCTCGTGGCGATGGGTGTCAGGTCTTTTTCGGGGCCGCTGTCATAGAATACGGTCTTATACACGCCGATTTTGGCATCGGCATCCAAGCCGTCGAACTGTTCGATGGTGATCGTGGTGGGCAACTCGGGTAGGTAAACGTTGTTTTCCTGACCGTCGGCATCTTTATTGCCGGTGATGTTCACCAGACCTTTCACAACGACTTTTGCGCCGTTCTCCATATAAATGCCACCGCCATTGCCGTTGGGATCGGCCACCTTGTTGTTGGTGATGACGGTGCCGCTGTTAAGTTTCAGCGTGGCGCCGTTGGCGACATGGATGGCGCCGCCTGGAACTACGTTGTCGTTGTTCTGGCTCCAACGCAACTCACAGTTGCTCAGCGAGGCCGTGCCTCTCACGACGTTGATAAGCGGGGCTTGCTGATGTTGGGGGTGATTGGCCCATTCGTACGCTATAGGATCAGCATTCGGATCTGTTGGATGAGGTTCCTTGAGGAAGTTGTAGCTGCCGCCATACATGCCGTCCAACACAAATTCGTTCAGGTTGAGATTGGCAGCGCCTCCATCCACCGTGAAGAACACGGAATTGGTATAAGCGTCTTCCGTACCAATTTGATACAAGTTATGGCCAGTATTTTCACCAGGGTCATATCCTCCGTAGGCACCTCCAGGAACGTGGCTGTTTACCGTTCCACCTGGATAACGGTACAATGCGATGGTATAACCGTTGCTGTTGCTCCATACCGTATTCGACGACACATGGATGGGTCGCACCACCAACACGTGGTCGCCAGGAGTCCAGCCGTTGTCCAGTACACCTTGGATGGTCCTCAAAGCAAAGTCGGCATATTCACCGGTGTTTTTATCGTCGCCCTTGATGCCGTCAAGGAATAAGCCTCGTGAGGTGGTCTTCTTATAGATGGTGTAGTTGATGTCGAAGGTCTTCCATCCCGCAGGCGTGGTCGCGGCATCAATGTCGGCAGGCACTTCGGCGTTGAGGGTTGCCGCGGTGGTGGGATAGCATACACTGAATGTCACCGTTCCGAGTACACCTGCCTCGTATGCATTAGAGATGTGGACTGCATCTGAGTTGTAATGCAGTGTAAAGTCGATGCTGAAGGGAATACGGCCGTCCGATTCGCCAATCTTCACTGCGTTGGAACCATACATAACAGTGGGATCGATGGCGGTGCCGTCAAGGTTCAATTCGTGGTTGTTGTAGATGGTGGTATGCGCCCAACCATTCTTATTATCGGCGTTGTTGGCGGGGATGTAAGTGATGCCGTAATAGCGGTCGCTCTCCTCGCTGTAATGGCCTGCAACATTGGATGAAGTCAGGAAGGTGGGATCCACTTGAATCTGGGGAGCGGTTGTATTATGGCTATAAGATTGCTTGTAGACATAGAACGGGGTCTCGTGTCCGCCGCTGCCCTCCGGTGCGATGAAGGCCGGCAAGGTCACTTTCAGCTTGTAATGCTCATCGGCTTTCATGGTGGCAATGTTGTCGTACATTGCGTAGGCGGTCACGTCGATGTCTTGTCCCAAAGCCGTCTGTGTGGTGAACGAGGCCACGATATTAATGAGGTTCGTCTCAGTGGGTACTGTTGAGGAGCCTGATGGGGGGCAATAGCTCTTCATCGTGATGATGACGGGCGACAAGGTCACACTCTGGGTCAGCTCCTTATAGTAGGTGACGCGGAGTCTCAGCTTCGGGGTCTGGCCTTGCGGGTTGGATGGGTAGAGGTATCTCTTTCCGGGGTTCAATGCATCGGGAATGATGAGTGGCTTGGCGTTGTTGCTGAGAACGTATGGCTCATTGGTGCCCTCGAGAGTCAGACAGCCTTCGGGCATCATCACAAGGCCAAAACGGGTGTTGGGGTTCTCGCGGATTAAGGCCTGTGTGCTAGAGAGACCTGAATCAGTCGAGCCTTTCGGAAGGGTATAGTCGTCATAATAGCCCTGGCTGCCATCATATACCAAATAATAGTTGGAGCTGCTAGGATCGGTGTTGTAGATACCGGCGTCAACAATACGCACGTTGTCGCCGAAGTCGATGTCTTGCAACTCGAAATAGGCGCCATCGCAACTCAAGGTGGGCAATTCCACAATGTAGTCGGCTGTGAGGAACTCATCGGTGTGCTCCGGTTGTGAATAGAGGTAGAGCACGGCGTCGTAGTTCACAATGTGATTGTTGGTGGTTGTGATTTGCCAGTAACGATAGTCGGGTCGGTCGCCTTTCGAGGTCTGAAGGATGTTCGTGTAGGGGAACTGGTTTCCTTTGGTATAGTCACCGCCTCCATCGGTATGGAAGTTGTGTTGGTCGTAATAGCTCATGAAGCCGCCGTCGTAGGTGTTTTCATCAGCGCTGGTACCAGTGATCTTCGGTCGGGCATGGGCGAAGATTTCGTTTTCCGAGTTGGTCACCATGCGGAAGAAGCCGCTCAACTCACCGTAGCGTTGGGTGTCGCTGATTCCTGGGATCTGGTTCAGGTCGACCAGTTTGCCCACGAGAACGCCTCCGCCTACATCGATGGTGGTGTATTGTTTTGTATAACGTACATACACCGCGTAACCGTCGTTGAAACGGAAAGTGTTGATGTCTGCGTCAGGAAGAGAGCCTCCTAGGGTATTGCCGTTTAAATAGTAGAACAATTGGTCAGTGGCGCCGATACCAATCCAATAAACAGTCTGGTTCTGGTGACTGGTGTAGAGGTCGTTGCCTGGGCGGTATTCGCTGCGGATGGAGTTGACCTCGTCGATTTGCTTGTTGGAGACGATGTTACTGCCGTTGCGCACCCTCACAATGTCATCGATGTAAAGAAGCGAGTATTCGGCAGTGTTTTGGTTTTGCGAGATGTCGCCCTGACCAGAGAACTCGACGGAGACGTTGTCGAAGATAAGGGTGTCGCAACGTTGGATCGACACAAAAGAACGAGAGGCATTTTTCAGCACATCAAAGCTCTGTGAACGGGTGTGGTCGATATCTTCCAAAACTTGTTGTCCCAATAGGTACTGGCCGTAGTTGGCCACTTGGATCTTACGACCAAGCGTACCTGCGTCGCAGGAGGTTCCGGAGCCGTAGAGCGAGCCTTCAACGTTCATGTAGTTGGGGTCGGAGGGAGTTGAGCTGGTACCGGTGGCGTAGTTGTTACCGTCCAAGTAGATGTTGCTGTAGCCTGTGGTGGTGGCGTTGCCGAAGCCGGTGGCTGGGTTGTAGTCGCCCCAGTTGGAGCCTGCATACACGTGCGAGTAGATGATTAGGTTGCCGTAGATATGGGCGCCTCCAATCTCCTTGTCGATGTTGTGGCTGTTGGCGTTATAGATGGCGTCTTTACCGATGTTCACGTCTGACGAGCCGAACAGGTTGCCGTAATAGCCTGCGCCATAAACGTTGCCCTGCACGGCGCCTCCGCTGATATTGACGAAGGCGGTGTATTCGGTGGCGTTGTAGGCGGTGGCGAGTGTTTGGTTGAGGTTCATACCGTCGTTGGCGTTACGGCTGCCGCCGTAGGCGTGGTTCTCCAAAGTGCCGCCACGCATGTTGAGGGTCTTGAGGCCTGCCAAGAACACAGTGCCTTGGGTGCCCTTGGCGCCGGCGAACAACTCACCTTTCACCAGGCCTCCGTCCATGTTGACTACGACGCGGCCTTGGGTGGTACCTTGGTCACCGCCGCCGAACACGTCTCTGGTGATGGTGCCGCCTTCGATGTTCACCTGGGTGACCACGGCATTGGCTGCTGCGCCGCCAGCGGTGAAGCGCACGGTGCCGTTCTGACCGCCGCCGTACACGTTGGTGATGGTGCCGCCGTTGACGGTGACGTTGGAGCAGCCGCCGATATTGGCGTCTCCACGGTTGGCCAGGCCCATGCCTTGGCCTGCACCGTACACGTCTTTCAGGCTGCCGCTGTTGATGACGACGTTGGTGTTGTTGGTCACCGCGCCGTTTTCGCCGCCGCCATACACGTTGTTGTTGAAGGTGGCGTCTTCGGCGTTGACCGTGGTTACCAAGGTGTTCGTCACCGTGGCGAAGTCGATGTATTCGTTTGCGGAATTACCTTGTCCGGCACCGAACACCTTGCCGCCGTAAACGACACCTGCATCCACGTAGCCCAGGATGGCCGTGCCGCTCACGGTGACGCCTGAGGTACCTTCCACGGAACCCAGCTGACCACCGCCGTAGAGGTTGCCCTTCACTTGGCCTGCGGTGGCGTTCACCATGGTGTTGCCCGTCACTTTGGCCACGTTCACTGCGGATACGCCGCTCACATCGGTCAACGAGCCCAAGCCTGCGCCGAACACGTTGCCGTTGATGACGGAATATTGGTTAAGGATGTTCACGGTGGTGTTGCCTGTCACGGCTGCCGCGTTGCCGCCGCCATACACATTGCCGCTAACCAGGGCTTTGTGCGAGGTCTGCAGCACGTCGATGTCGCCGAGGTTGACGACAGGGTTGGCGTTGGTGATGGCAGCCGCGACGCCCTTGCCGCCGCCATATACGTTGCCTTGGACGCTGTTGCCGGTCCCGAGGTGCTTGATGTTCACGATGGGCGAATTCACCAGGCTTACGGGGCTATAGGCTGCTTCGTTGCCGCCGCCATACACATTGGTCAGAACCAGGGGACAGGTGGTGTTTTCCGCATCCAGCACGTTCACGGTGATGGTGCCGTCGATCTCGCCGCCTTGGTTGTTGCCGCCGAAGGCGTTCACGATGGTGCCGCCGTAGATGCTGAGTTCGACGTTGCCGGTGATGGTGCCGTTGACGTTGTTGCCGCCAAAGACGTTTTCGATGAACTTGCCGCTGTAGATGTTCACGGTGCAGTTGCCGTTCACGTCGGCTTGCTTGCCGCCGCCGAACACGTAGCCCAACACAGCCTCGCTGCTGCTGGTGCCGCAATCGATGGTAAGTTCGGCGTCGTCGCTCGGGGCCAGGTTGCCACCGCCGTACAGTTCGCCGATCACTTCCACGGAACAAGTGAGTTCGTTATCGACGGTGAGGTCGGTCTGGCCTCCGATGTGGCCGCGGGTGTTGGAACCGCCATAGACCTCGGAGATGAGACCGCCTTGGATTCGGGTGACGGCGTCGCCTACCACATCGGCTTGGGTGCCGTCTACGGAGCCGTCTCCGCCGCCGAACACCTGTTTGATTCTACCGCCGTCCACCGTTACCGCAGCCGCCTGTGAGCTGGCCGCTTTGCCGCCGCCATAAACCTGCTTGACGGTGTTGTTGCAGTTGTGGATATAAGACAAGGCGGTAGCGCCTTCGAGGGTGGTGGAATAGTCGGCCTGGTTGCCGCCGCCATAGATGGCCTTGATGGCGTATTGCTGCGTGGGATCGTTGGTGGTTGTCAACCAATTAAGTTGTTGAGCCCACGTCAAACCATCAGGCATGGTCGGATAATATTGGTGGTCGGTGCGATAGAGATGCACGGTGGAGTTGCCCTTGGGCGTGCCGTTGATGTTGTTGCCGCCGAACACCATGCCTTGGTCGGTGTTACCTGCAGCATCGTTGAAGATGCCGCCGTGGATGTTCACTTCGGTGGTGCCGTATTCGATGGCTTCCACTGCGGTGATGGTGGGATCGCCTGGGTCGGCGATACGGCCCAAGCCGCCGCCATAGACGTTGCCGTTGATGGTGCCTTTGTACACGTTCACCGTGGTCTTGTCGGCACTGGCGAGGCTGGTCACTTGGTGGTTCACGCTACCCAAGGCCGAGCCGCCGTACACGTCGCTCCAAATGGTTGGGCCGCTTGAGGCGCCTTCTTGGGCGATGTTCACCGTGACGTTGCCTCCGGTCGTGGTCAGTTCACCGTAACCGCCGCCGAAGATGCCGCTGGTCAGGGGGGTGCTGCTGGTGCCCAGGGTGCCGCCGTTGATGTTGACCGTGACAGCGCCGGTAACGCTGCCCTTGTAGTTGTTGGCGCCATACACGCCGTCGAGCACGGTGCCGCCGTCGACGTTCACAACCGAAGCATTGCTCTGGCTGGCGTAGCCGCCACCAAAGATGTTGTTGGCTGTGCCGCTCAACATGTCCACACGTGAGACGGTGCTGACGGGAGGTGTCAAGCCTGCGTAATCACCTGAGGTATAGTCGTAGTCGCCATTGCCGCCGCCATACACGAAGCCCACCACCGGGGCGGTACCTACCGAAGAGGCTGCGTCGTCGCGAACCACTACACGGGTGGTGCCGGGACTGATGCCGCTGATATCGCTGCCGCCGTAAATCGGGATGTCGCTATAGTTGCCGCCTTCCACCAGGACCATGCCGGTGTTGCTCACGCCGTTCTTTCTGCAACCGCCATACACGGCATTGCTTATCTTGGCAGTGGGGACGACGGTGTTGCCGTTGGCGGTGTATCTGCGGCGCAGTCTCACCAAGCTGCTCACGTGTTCGAATGTAGCATTGCCGTCGGTGCTGGTAATGGTTGCATCACCTGTCATGGCGCCTTCGTTGCAACCGCCATACACGGTACCTACCTGACCATGAAGCAGGATAATGTCAGGCACCTTATCCACCAAAGCCAAGTCACCCTTGTTGTTGCCGCCGAAGATGACGCCTATGTTGTTGTGGTCTTCAGGTGTGCTGGGTTCGACAATGTTCATGAGCACGGTGATGAAACCTGAGGCGGTAACGCCGTCGCCACCGCCATACACGGTACCGATATGTCCGCCAGAAGCACCACCATTTATATTAATATCAACAAAAGTGTTGCTTTGGATAGGTCCTTCCTCATTGTTCCTACAATACTCGATATCGCCGTTCACGTAGTCGTAGTCACCATTGCCGCCACCATAAACTTCATCGATGGTGGGATTGCCGGTGATTCTTACATAGGCGTGTACTTGTGGGGTGATTAACGAGGTGTTGCCATCCGTTGCATGCTGATACTCTGAGGGAAGTACACGATTGGAGTAAGCTGCCACCTGGCCGGTTCGGTCGTTGCCGCCGTAAACAGCGGTGACGGTGCCTCCCATGACCTGTGCGTCGTTGCTGCCATAGATGTCGGCCATGTTGCCGCCGCCGAACACATTGCCTTCAACCGTTCCGCCCTTGATGTGCACCATGGCCCAACCCATTGCGTTGGTCGGGAAGGAGGGGAAGAGGGGGGCCACCTGGTCGACAAAACCCACGGGAGCCAAGTTGCCGCCGGCATACACATTGCCTTTGATGGTGGCTCCGGTGTAAACATACGCATGGGTCTCGTTGTGGGTCGGTACAACCATTCCAACATAGTTTTCGGGATCGCTGTAGTTGACGCCGTCTTTATAACGGAAGTTTTCGCTGCAGTGGTAAAAACCGTTGCCGCCGGCAAAGAGGTTCTTATAAATGGTGCCTCCGTATGCCTCAACATAGGTGCCGCCTTGTACCACCTGGTAATCAGCGCTCATGTGGTTTGCGCCAGGGTTGACACAGGTGCTACCCACGTCGCCACTCACGTTGCAGCCGCCAAACACGCTGCCCACATGGCCATTCTGGATCTTCACCCAGGTGCTGTAGTCAACGTTGCTCATGCGGCAACCGCCATAGAGGTAGTCAACCAACATGGTGGGGCTGTTCAGTGTCACATAGGTGCTGTAGTTGACGCTATTGCCGTCGATGGTGCCGGATACATGCGCCAGCATGTCGCCGGCGTTGCCGCCGCCATACACGGTGCCTACGCTGCCCGAGGTGAGGGTGACGGTTGGTACGCTGTTCATGGCAGCCTCGTTGTTGCCGCCATAGAGGTTGCGCACGTTATAGATGCCTTTGCCGTCCCAGGCGTAGTTGTTCTTGACGGTGATGGTCGACCCATTGGTTGTTTCAATGGCGTTGCTGTAGGTATCGCCGTAGGTGTAATCGCTGCCCGATGCAAGTGAACAGTTGACGGTCACATTGGCTTGATACACGTCGGCAGCGTTGCCGCCACCGAACACATTGTCGGACTGGCCACCGTTGATGCGGATATCAGTGGTTGAACCATATACCTTGTTGCCGCCGCCAAAGAGGTAACGGATGCCGAAGTCACGTCCGTAGCCCTTGGTGTCGGTGTTTATGATGTTGGTGGCAAGCTTGTTTTTGGTGTCGTTCACCTCAATATAATGGATGCCGTAACCTTGGCCGCCACCGAAGTTGTTGCCTCCATAGACGGCGAAGAGGGTGCCGCCGTCGATGGTGATGGTGGAGCCATTGCCGGTTGCGGCGGTCAAGAAGGCATTCTTGGCACCGCCGAAGAGCGAATCCACCTTGATGTAATCGTTGCTCACTGTGATGGTGGTTTTCACAATGGAGGGGAAGTCCAAGGTGACAGCGCTGCCAGTCGCGTTGGTCCATGCAGCGTTACCAACGGAGTGATCCTGGTTCATGTTTAACACGCTGGCTCCGTTGGCCACGGTCTGTGAGGCGTAGCTGCTGCTGGCTTCCTCAAACGAGCTGCCGTTATAGGCATAATAGCCGTTGCCGCCGCCATAAACTGAACCAATCCTGATGGTGTCGGTGGTGCTGTTGGTACCCAAGGTGATGGTGGAGCCGTCAGCATGCTTGACCTCTCCGGCAATATCGTTGCCGCCATACACGGCGCCGATGGTGTCGCAGTTGACGAGGGTCACCGTGGTCTTGCCATGGACGTCGGCCATGCGGCCGCCGCCGAAGATGGCGCCATACACCAGCAAACCGGGTTCATCGGTGGTGCTGAAGGTGTAAATGGTGGGGGTGTTGGCGTCGCAGCTGGTGGTCACCTTGTATTGGTAATCCTGTCCGTACTCCAATCCGGTGATGGTGTAGGAGGTGACATTGCCCACGTTGGCCTCGTTCCAATCCGTGTCGCTGGTCTTTTTCCACGACACGGTGTAGCTCTCTGCGGTGGCCACCCACGATACGGTGACGTTTTCATAGGTCACTACGGGTGCGGCTGCCTGGGCAGGGTTTTCGCAAGGTGTTTTCACCAGTACCGTGGCTGTGCGTGTTTGTGTGGCGCCGTTGGCGTAGGTGATGGTGAGCGTCAAGGTAGCCGTTTTGTGCCCATCGTGGTTCTCATTTATATAATATAAGGTAGGTGAAGTTTGGTAACTTGTCTTGAACTGGGCGTCGTCTGAGGCAAACGAGAGGTGTTCCGCTCCGTCGCCGTCGATGGTCCACTCGTAGGCGTTCTGTGACGCAAGGGCGCTGGTGCTTCCATGGGCACTCGTCGGTGCCGACGCATAGACGGCATTCCCGTAATAATAGTACGTTGAGGTCGTGGGTGTTCCGGAATACACGGTGTATTCATAACTGTTGTATGCGGGAATGTAATCGTAGGTATAAGGGTAATCGATGGTTGCTGAGAGCGGTTGTGAACTCAAGGGGGAGCTGTTCCAATCCAATTCGAAGTCGGCCAAATCCTGCAAGCCGTTGCTTTCGTTCGATACGACCAACTCATGTTCGGTCACCGTTACCTTGCGGTATTTTCCGGCGTTGGGTACCAGAAGGGTTGTGTAGTTGGGCTGGTAGATGCTATAGTACGAATCTTCCGTCAGTTTCCAAACACCTCCGGAGTATTCAATCCAGTAAACCTGCCAACACTCGTTGACGCCATAGTCGCCACCCCAGCTGTAGGTACAGTCGCCGTCGGTGCTGACGCCTTGGTGTTGATGGCCTCGGGCAATACCACCGCCTTCGGGAACGCCGTTCAGGTCGGTCTCCTTATCCCAGTTGTAAAAATAGTAAATCTGGTCCGTGTTACGCAACAGCGACTGCGAAGGCAACGATTCGGACAGCGATAATGTGCCGTTGGAAGCCAATGGCGCTGAAAGGAAGCGCAAATTGTGCTCATCGTCCTCGAAATAATAGTTGTGGGTGTATCCCGTGGCGTTGTGTGTCGGACCCGAGTACCACAGACAGGTGGTGGGATCGAACGAAGTAGCGTTCTGCAACACATAATTGCCTCCATTCTTTACGTGTGCCAGGTAGTTGCCGTTGCTCATGATGACAAACGGTGTGTCCTGTGCCATTACACTTTCCGTGAACCCCAACAACAGGAGTCCCATAACAATCAGACTACGGAAATAAACTTTTGCTATATTCATATTGTATCTGTTTTTTCGAGATTAATTACCGCTAACTCCATCAACCGTTACGTTGGTGTTACCTCCAACTTCGCCCATGTTGCCGCCGCCGTAAACGTTGCCGAATACCTTGGCGCGTTGCTTGAGCAGGATGCTTGTGCTGCCGGTGACACGCGCTGCATTGCCACCGCCGAACACATTGCCGAGGACCACCGCGCGGTGTGCCGTGTTGTCGTCGCCGATGGTCACTGTCGAACCGGCTACCTTACCTGGGTTCTGGGTGGCATCGGTGGGATTGCCGTTGCCGCCGCCGAAGACGTTCAGCACGGTGCCGTTCTTGATGTTCACGACGGGCGAGCCTGTGTATTGTGCCTGGTCACCACCGCCATACACATTGGCATGGGAGAGGTCGAAGAGACAGGAACTCGTTTCATCGTGTTCCACGTTGACGGTGATTTGGCCGCCGATGCTGCCGTTGATGTTCGAACCGCCGAAGATGTTGCCTTCGGTGGTGCTGTTGCCGACACGGCCGCCCTTAATGGTCAATGTGACAGCACCGCCGATGTTAGCCGGTGTGGTGGAGGTGCCTTTCGATCCGCCGTAGATGTTGAGATAGCTGCCGCCACAGACGGTGAGGTTGACGTCGCCGGTGATATTAGCCTGGTTGCAGCCGCCATAGAGCGCTGGAATCCAAACGTTTTCCATGGAGGGGGTACATTCGATGGTGGTGGTTACATCGCCGACGATGTCGGCCTCGTTGCCGCCGCCGAAGACCTCGTCCAAATTCAAGTCGCAGGGCAGTCGGTTATCGAGTGTCACCGTGGTGGTGCCTCTGATGGTGCCGTATTGGTTGCTACCTGCGAAGGTGTGGTCGATGGTGCCGCCATAGATGTCTGCCGTGGCGTTGCCGCTGCCGTAAGTGGTGCTGCTGCCTGTAAGTTGTCCCACGTTGGCGCCAGGGTTGTAGTCGGAGGCAGTGGGGTCGCTGTGGTTGCCGGTGGCGCTATATCCGTTGCCGCCTGCAAACGCCCATTGGATGTGGCCGCCTTCGATCATCGAGTTGGCTTCGGGCACAGCTGCGGCGTTACCGCCACCGTACACATATTGGACGGTGTTGTAGCAGCCATTCACATTGACTTGGCTCTTGGCATTGGTTGCTGTGGGCACGTAGTCGGCCTTGTTGCCGCCTCCATACACCGCATAGAGAGCGAAGCCGGAGTCGTCGACGGTGTTCACGCCGCTGGTGCGTTTTGTGGAGTTGATGTCGACCGTGACATTGCCAAGAGGTGTGCCCATCACGTTGTTGCCGCCGAACACATTGCCTGTGATGGTGGCGGAGGTGGTGTTCACCTTGTTGTCGTCGGTTGCACCGATGTTCACAAACACGGTGTTATGCACGTCAGCCGCGCGTTTGCCATCGGTGGTGCCGTTGGTGGCGCCGTCGAACATGGAGCCTTCGGCGTCGCCGTTGCCGCCGCCGAAGATATTGCCCTTATGGGCGCCTGTACCGGCATTGTAGTAATAGCTCGAGGTGCTGCCGATGGTGCCTCCGAGGATGTTGAGGGTGGTGGTGCCGCTAGTGTTGTCGATGGTGCCGATGGCGCCGAGGGCCGAGCCGCCGAACACGTCGCCGTAAATCGTCGGGTCGTTGTTTTCCCCGATGGTGACGGTGGTGTTGCCATCGACGGTGGCCAGATAACCGCCGCCATACACGTTGTTCTTGATGGTGGTGTTGTTGCCATCGATGGAGACATTGGTCGATCCGTACACACGTCCGGCATTGGGGCTGAGGGTAGGAGTGATGCCAACGAGGTAGGTGTCGGCGCCACGTCCTGAGCCGAACACGTTGCCGTTGGTGGGACTTCCGTTGTTATTGCCGATGGTGCCTCCTGTGATTTCCACCTGGGTATTGTGGAGCACATGGCCGTTATCGCCTGAGCCGAACACGCAGCCGCGGACCTCGGTGGCGTCGCCGCTGATGCTCACGGTAGTGCGGTCAACGAAGGTGTAGGGGTCCATGTTGGCTCCCACCACGCCTTTTCCTGCGCCAAACACGCGTCCGTTGTTGAGGCTGTTGACGCCCACGATGCCGCCGGTCACAGTGACGGTGGTCTGGCCAGTGCTGGCTTTCTTCAGGCTGGTGATTTTATCGGTGCTATTATTATAATTATAGGTGCCCACGGTGGCCATCTCGCCGCCGCCGAACACGTTGCCTTTGATTTGGCCTCCGGTCACCGACACTGTGGCGTTGCCGTAAACGAGACCTGCGTGGCGGGCTGCCGTTACGTTGGTTGAGTCGTTGGTATGTGGGGTGAGCACGTCGCTGCCATAGCCGCCGCCGTACACCGATCCGTAATGTTCGCTGCCGATGGTATGGCCTACGATGGTGTTGGCCTCGACGGTCACATCGGTGTCTTCAAACACCAGGCCCATCTCACCGCCGCCATATACGTTGCTATAGACGGAAGTGGTTCCGCTGATGTTGACATCGGTGGAGCGGCATAAGGCCATGCTAGGCCAGATGGGGTTGAGGTTGTCTGCCACGGAGGGGTCGCTCTCGCCAATCTTGAGCAGACGGCCCATGCTGCCGCCGAACACGTTGCCTCCGGTGGTGTGGGTCACTTCTTTCACATGGGAGGCGTTCCAGGCGCCGGCCGGATGTGCTGCCACGAATCTCCACAGCTTGTTCTCGTAAGCCACGAAGTCGTCGACGGCGTAGGCTGTGCTGGCGTCGAAGTCACTGGGGGCCGACTCGAAGGTGTTGCCGATGGTGCCGCCGTTGATGGTGACGGAGATGTTACCTTTGCCAGGCTGCAACTTTCCGAAGTTGGAGTCATTATCGGGGACGAGATAGACGCCGACGGATGCCAGACGTCCGCCGCCGAATACCGATCCAAGTATCTTGCTGTTGTCGCCGATGGTGATGGTGGCGTCGCCGCCGATGGAGCCGGCGAGCACTGAGGTGCCACCGAAGCCACGGCCACCACCGAAGATGTTGCCGTCGTAGTAAGAGGTGCCCACAGAGCCAATGAGGGCGTTGCCGCCGATGGTTACTGAGGCGTCGCCAACCACGTGTCCGTCCTCACCGCCACCGAACACCGAGCCGTAGATGACGGCTTCGCCGTTGACGATGACTTCGGTTTCATTCACGTTGGTGTGTTCGTTGAAGTTGGTACGCTGGTCGCCCTTGCCGGCACCGAAGAGGTAGCAGGTGACAGGGTGAGCTTGGATCTGTGCGGCTGTACGGGGCAGGCCGAGGGTGCCGCCACTCATTTCAACGGTACATTTACCCAACACGGTGGCATACTCGCAGCCGCCGTAGGCGCTGGTGAGGATGTGGCCGCCGGTGATGTAGAGGTAGGTGTCGCCGCGCACGCGTCCTTGGAAATCAAACCACACGTTACGCGTGGGATTGCTTCCTTCGGTGATGCGGTAGCCGTAATAACCGGAGCCGCCGCCGAACACGTTGCCGAAGAAGGTGTGTCCGTCGTAGCCTGGGTCGGAGGCGTTGGTGAGTCCGTCGTCATCGGCGTATGGGTCGTAAGGCAGATATCCATGGGTGCCGTCGTAAGTCCAGCTGTCGCACTCGGGCATCTGTGCCGCGATGGCTGCCACCTGGGCGGCATTTCCAGAGAGCACGGCGGCTTTGGCCGCTGCCCATTGTTCGTTGGTATAAGGTGCGGTCTTGTTCTTGCCGCAGCCGATCTGGCCGCCTTGGATATTCACTGTGCAGTCGTGGAGGACCTGTCCGTTCTCGCTGCCGCCCCAGACGGCGCCCACGATGAAGGCGTCGCCGCTGATGGTCACCACTGCGTTGTCGGCGTAGCCGAAACGGGCGTTCTGACGGGCCATCTCGACGCTGTTGAAGAACGGGTCGGTATAGTCTACCTTAGGCTGGGTGTACACGCCCATGCTGGCGCCGAACACATAACCAAGGTCTGCAAGCATGGTCACGTCGGTAGGTCCAACCTGGCCGCCGCTGATGTTGACGGTGGTCGTTCCAGTACCGTCGGCGCAGCTGATGGGTTCACCAAGCACAACGTCATTGGATGGGTCGGCTGCTGTGGCTCTGGTGAAGTCGCCCACTGAGGCGATTTGGCCGCCGCCGAACACGGAGTTATGCACATAGCCGCCGCTGATGTTGACGGTTGAGTTATAGCTGACTTTGGCAAGCAGCGGGTTGATGACGTCGCCCTTGCCGCCGCCGAACACGAAGCCGTTGTCTTCGTTGATGTCCTTGGTGGCCGAACCCACATGTCCTTTGGAGATCTCCACGGTGGTGTTGCCGACGACTGGGGCCATCTCGCCGCCGCCATAGATGGCGTTGAGCACCATGAAGTCCTCGTTGTGGCTCGGGTTCATTTTGACGATCGGGTTGGCGGTTACCCTGCCGGCGTTGGGGTTACTGGTGATACCCTTGCCGCCGCCGAACACGTTGCCTTGATTTCCAATGTTGTTGGGATCGAGAACGGGATGGTAGGGGCGTGCCACGGTACGACCCACGGTGCCGTTGATGAGGTTGACCTCGGGTGAGTGGTTGGAACCGGTGGCGGCACTCATTGTCGGGGCATATTGTGCCAGATTGCTGGCGCCGTACACGTTTTCAAGTTGTTTGGTGCCTTCGCACGAGCTTTGGCTCCAGTCGATGTTGACGAGGATCTTTCCTTCGATGTTGCCTTTGATGTTGGATCCGCCGAAGGCGCTACCGATGTCGCCGCCATATATATTTAAGGTGACGTTGCCGTCGATGTCGGCCGCTGTTACCGATGTGCCTTGTGATCCGCCGAACACATAGTCGATTTGGCCGCTTTCGACGGTCAATGTCACATCACCGTAGATGTCGGCTTGTTTGGAGCCGCCGTAGAGTTCAGAGATGGGACCCACGCCGCAGCCGATATGGGTAGTGATGTTTCTAGTGTCTCCGGGTGTGTCGCTGCCGATGACGGCCATGTTGCCGCCGCCGAACACGTTGGTGAGGTTGAGCGGGCAGGAGCCTTCGGCTTCGATATCGACGGTGATGTCGCCGGCGATGCTACCTTGGCTGTTGCTGCCGCCGAAGATGTTCTCGATGTTACCGCCTTTGATATGCAGTGAGGTGCCGTCGTTGCCTGTGACGTCGGCGGGTTCTACGGTGCCGTTGCCGCCGCCGAACACGTAGCCGATGTGGCCGCCCCAGACGGTGACGTCGGTGGCTATCACTTTAGCGGCGTTGGCGCCGCCATACACGTAGTTGATGCTATTGTCGCAACCGTGGATGGTGACGATGGGCTTGCCGGCGTAGTCGGCGTGGTTGCCGCCGCCATAGACTGCAAACAAGGCGAAAGGTTCGTTGGGGTTGGGGTAGTCGGTGCCATAGATGTCGACTGTGACTGTTTGTTGGGGTGCTCCGCTGATGTTGTTGCAGCCGAACACGGCGCCGCTGCCGTTGTTGCCTGTACCGTCGGTGGTCTTGATGCTGCCGCCGTTGACGGTGACTTGCACGGGGCCGTACACACGTGCGGGGTTGCTGGCATCGCCGAGGCCGCCGCCGTAGAGTGATCCGTTGATGAGGCCTTTGTTCATCGTCACGTAGGTGTGATAAGATGAGGTCGCGGTGCCGTTCACATAGCCCAAGGCGGAGCCGCCATACACGTCGCCGTAAACGGTGACGCCAGGAGTGGTTTGTGTTGTGGTTCCGAGGGTGATGTCGACATTGCCGTTTACCCTGGTGGGTTGACCATAGCCGCCGCCATGGATATTGGCGCGATGGTCGTTATCAACGCCCACCTGGCCACCGTTGATGTGCATGTTGACGTCGCCGGATATGGTGCCGGTTACGTTACTTCCACCATAAATGCCCGTATTCACTTGACCTCCTGTCATATTCACGTTGACATCCACACCTTGTTTTTGGTTGGAGCCTCCAAACACAGAACCGTTCACTTCACCACCAGTCACATATACTGTGCCTGTTGCGTTGGAATAACCATAGTTTCCACCGCCATACACATTATTTTTGACATAGCAATTGTCTGCGATGACAACATTGGAATTGTTCACCCGGCCTGTCGTCGCCTGAGCCGAGTTACCGCTACCAGCACCGAAAATGTTTCCGTCGGATGAAGTGTTCAGGGTTAGGTCGGTAGCGTTGCCAACATGCGTTGTGCCGCCAACATAAACATAAGTGTCAGAGGGTAGTGTACCGCCCGATTGTGTCGGGTCGGTGCCATTACATCCGGCTGCAATCCATCCATTAATGGTGCCTCCTGTGATGATGAAGCGACGGATTCCACTTGATGCGGCAAAAGCACCGGAACCATACACAATACCTCGAATTCTGCCTCCGGTCATTCTGAGGATAAATGACTCGTTGTTGGCACCGTTGTTGGAGTCAATACCTCCTGCAATTCCTGACAAGATACCGCCTTCAACATAAACGGTACGTTTGCCAATATTGGTCTGGACACCTCCTGAACTGACGTAGAACACTTGGTTGGCATCGCCGTAGTAGCCGCCATTTGGGGCACCGCTGTTGTTGAAAGTAGTGTTTGTGACAGCTTTGCTTGAACACAGATTGCCGCTCTTCACCCAGCAGGTGAAGTTTGCGTTGTTTTGGTTTCCATTGGCGTATGTCGATCGATATCCGAGGAAGAGCTCATCGACAATGTCGAGTTTTGTGTTGTCGTTTTTCGCACGGTCATAGTCGTTGCCAAGTGTTCCTTTAATTTGGTTTGAGGTGCCGTTGCAATTGACATATCCAGCTGTTCCTTCGGTGCCGGCAATGAAGGACACGTCGGTAAAAGTGCCGCTTTCCAGTTTAAGGTGGAAATTAAGATTAGTGTTATAAGTGGTTGCCTGGTTGTTGGATGCCGATCCCGTTACGCCTGTCACATAAGAAGCGCACTGTGATGTAGTGGTCATACCTCTACCGACTGTGACACTGTGATTGTTGCAGTTAAGCGTATTGGTCGAATTCCATACGGTGTATTCTATCTTGGTTACTCCGTTGTTGTTGGGAGTGATGTTTCCGGTGAATGTATAATTATTGCGATAATCTGTTGATCCATCGGGTTCAACCATCATTATTGTGACAGGCCCGGTTGTGGTGATGGTGCGTGTGTAGTCGCAGTTGATAACATAGAAGTTTGACTCGTAATCACCTGAGGTATTATAAGTTTGATTATTGTTTGGGTTGGAGCTAACGTAGGTCCTATTGGCTACTTTCCATGTGGTCTGGAACACAATCTCAGCCGAGGTGAAGTTGACTTCGGTATAGGGCAGGTTGTTGAATACGATCTCTTCCTCAAGAGCCAATACATCGTCATTGTTATGGTTCTTGATGTATTCACCGCCACTGACAATCTTCCAGCCGGCAAATCCGTAATACACCTTGCTGTTGCCTGTGCCGGTCGAAGGACGTACGCTGAAGGGGTTGCTGATCACCTGATAAGGATATTCACCAGTTGTACTGCCTTGTTCCAAGGTCTTGTAGTAAACAAACTGGTTTTGCGTCTCGCCAGTTTCGACGGAGACTTTGACAGCTGTTGTACTGCCACTTATGCCGTTGACACCGTTGTAGGTGATTTTCACGTTGCGGGGATTGGGTGAGTACAATTTTCCAAGGTAGTTGGTGTTGTAGTTTCCGTTGTCAATCGAGGCATCCACGCCACTATAATAGGTCCAGTTGTGGTCCTCATAGTCGAAAAGTGTCACTGTGGTGGTGGTAACGCCGCTGAAAATGACATCTTTTATGGCAATAGGTGAATCATTATAGTGGTTGGCGATGACGATGGCCTTAATTGTGGTTTCGTTGTTTGCTTGGAATGGGGCAGTATAAGGCGTTGATGATTCGTCGGGATTGGTGCCGTCGGTGGTATAGTAGACGGTGGAAGTTGGAGCAAAACTGTTGGGGTTGGTGATGGTGACAGTGCCACTGTTGTCGGACGTGATGACTGGAGCTATCAAAGCGCCTGTCGCAACAAGGCTCACCACTTCGGAGGTCTGGTTGTCGGAAGGACGATAGGAGCGAGCGTTGATGACAGTACCGGCAGCGACCACTTCGATAGGGCCGTAGTATTGGAACCAATCGCTGCCATCCAGGTTGTATTGGATGATGGCGTTCTCAGCCGTGGTGGTCATTTCGTAGAGGTTGCTCATACCGATATGGGTGATAACGGGGTGCTCCAGCGGCGGGTCGGAGACGATGGTGAAGGTGGCGATGGCCTCGCGGGTCACATTGGAGTAGCCCACTGGGGAGGCAATGACACGCACATGAATCACCATGTTGTGGCCAGGGTCCTTGACGTATTTGACTATGCCTTTCCTAACGCCGTTGTCCTCGATGGTCTCGATGGTACACCATTCGCTCACCTCGTCAACAAACTCGTAGCTGTAGGTGAAAGATGTGGCGGTGGCAGGTATTTCGGTCAACAGGGTGTTACCGCCTTCGATGAAGTAGCCGACCGGGTTGTAATCGAAGCCCACAGTGAAGTAGTCGGGCAGATAGCTGGGGTTGTCGCCCAGCACCTGACCTACGATGGTCATGTATTCGTCATCGTCAGGATTGCCGCCGGTCGGAGGATAAAGCACAGCCAGACCGCCATGGTCGACACTTGGCGTGATGCTGGCCACGCGGACGGCATAGTCGTCGCCGTCGGTGCCGGTAACCTTATGAACCACCTTGGCAGGAACCAGATCGCCTGTCGGTGGTGTGGAAATCCATTCATAATCCCCAAACTCAAGCATGTAATTGGTAAAGGCATTAGCACTTTCATAGATTACGGTACCTAAAGGAGTATCTGTGTTTTTTGCAATGTTCAAAACATGGGTTGAAGACCCGTTGGAGAAATGAAGCTCGCCAGAGCTGCCTCCATCGGAGCAGAGGTGCATGGAGAATCCTTGATTTTTCGGAACTACAGTCCAAGTGTCGGTGCCTGTCGAAGTGGGATCGCCTTCCCAGACGATTTCACCTGAGTTGAAATACAAGCAGTCAAAGGGCTCACCATTGTCGTTGCCGAGGAAGTGATACACGCCGTTTCTGGTATACATGAACACGTAGTGTGTGAGTTCTTCGTATGTACCCGTGGCGATGTCAGAGGTCAAGAAGCCTGGTTTGACGGCCATGACCTTGATGGTGGTGCCGTCGGCAAGGCCATGTATGGGAGTGTCGCCAGCATGCCAGGGGGTGCTCGAGGTGGTGGGGTCGCTGCCGTTGGTGGTGTAGTAGTAGGTCACTTCCTCGTCGCTGCTATGGAAACGGACGCCGAGAACCGAGAACTCAATGAAAGGTGTTTCCAGCTTGGTGGCGGTATAGGTTTCTTGCACCGTTTCGGAGTCGTTCCATCCGGATTTTGCGACGAAGGCCTTCACCGTGGTGCCTGAAGGCACGGTGAAATGGTCGGTGTAGGTGGGGCTGGAGGCATTGGGTTCGGTACCATCGGTGGTATAATGAATGGCGATACCGTCGTGATGTCCGATAATGGTTGCGGTGGCAGTGGCGCCATCGGAGGAGGGTTCAAAGCTAATCACGGGCGGGGTAAGCGTCAGGGTCAATGTTTCTGTGACTACCGAAGAATAGTTTCCTCTGCGGTAGGAAACAGCCTTGACTGTTACGGGGCTTCCCTCAACGGTGAAGGGACCGGCGTATTTGATTCGGTTGGCGTTGTTGGGGTCGGCGGGGTCGCCATCGTCGATGGTGTACCAGATTTCGGCGTCGAGGCTGGGGGTGTTGATGACCACACGGCTGCCGTGGGCGGTGATGGTAGGTGCCACCAGAGGGGCGTAACCTTTCACGGTGACGTGTGCGGTTTGTGTTTCGGAGGTTCCGCTACAGGAAGCTGTAACGTTGAGTGTGGCTATGATACCCGAAGTGGCTTGCGTCGTATAGGTGACGGTGGTCGTGGCACCTGAGTGTCCATAGGTCATGTAACCAGTGGCCTCGCTGGACAGGTTCCATTCGTAGTTGACAGCGGGGTGGGTGGGGTCAGAAAGGTTGCTGAAGTCCTCTGTCGAGGTGTAAAGATTGCTGCCATCCGGGCCGCTTAAGTAGTAATACTGGGTGCTGCCGCTACCGTTCGGGCAAAGCAAGGTGATATGAGCGGGGGTGTTTAAGGTGTAAGAGGTGGCTGTTGCCGAGGCAGTGAAGACTTGGCTCTCATTGATTTCAAGACTTGCCGTTGCAGGGCTGATGCTGGCTTCACTTATCTCGGTTAAGGTGCTTGATGATCCTCCTACTGCCTGGCGTGTAATGGTGTAATCAACGGTTCGGTTGCTTATTGGACTTATGTTACTTACAGTTAGTCGCACAATAAGGTCGCCACTGACGGTTTGGTTAAGTGCTAGGACGCCAGTTGAAGGATCCAGGGTAGCGTCGCCGTATAAAAGGCTCCAAGTGTAAGAGGGGTTCAAGGTGCTGGCGTCAATTTCTAGGCCTGTTGGAATATTGCTGCCATAGTCTGTGTTGTTGTAATAGTTGTGGGTTGTACTATTGAAAGTGTAAATGTCATAACTGTTGGCAGGGATGTAACTGCCTTCGATTTCGGTGTGGTTAAGGTATAATTTGTTTTCGTTGGCATTACTGACGGAAATGGTCGGCAATGTGATGTCTTGAAGTTCGTTTTTAGCTGATGTCACATGGTAGTTCTGAGAGCCGGAAGTATAGTTGTCGCGCATTGTCAAGGCGTTGCCATTGTTTCCAATAGAAGCTGAACGATTCCATGTGTCCCAACCACTACCTCCGCTAATATAAGCATATATATTGCCATTTGAAGCATCGCTGCTTCGCCAAATATCGCTGGTACTGGTTTGTACGGTGAGAGCGGACCATGTATAGGTGTAATTCCACCAGTTTCCCGATCTACTGCATGAAGTGGTTAGGTAATAGGAATTGTTGTTTTTATTGCGAAGGCTGTAACTTGTGCTGCCCAAATTAGCATCATTGTTTCCGTTGCGGCACGTCCAAATACAAGTTGGGTCGAACGACGTCTTAGCCTGAATGTTGTTGCCGTTCATGCCGATGTAGTAGGTTGTGTTGTTGTAGGTATAGGCAATGACATAATCCCTTGCCTTCGCCGTAATCCCTATAAGCAGCATCGCTGTCAACAAGAAAGTTCGGGTGATTTGTTTTAGTTTGGCTGAGCTTTTCAGTTGTTCAAAGTTGGTGTTCATATTGTGAATTTTTATTTATTCGCTGGAGGTGGTTTTTTCCTAAAATGTAAAAATTGGGCAAAAATACAACTTTTCCCTTTAACGTTGGCGTTTCTATTTTTTAAAAATATATTAAAAATTATTAAGAAGCAATCTAAAATATGAAAAATTAACAAATAATGATTGGTTTATGATTATAAAATTATTGTGCTATTAATACGATAAAGTATTAATGTATTAATTCTAAATGAGAAAATAAATCAATAAAATAGATTTAATATTTAAAATTTTGTTATTTTTGCGGCACTAGGTTAATAATTAAAAATCAAAATAATTAGCCTATATGTTAAACTTTAATTATTTTTGCATCATGAAGAAAAAAACTACTATTGACATCCTAGGAAAATCAGAAAAGACGACTCTCTACTCCATTAGTTTTGAAATGGATGGAACCACTGAGTTTGAAAAATTTGTTGCTGAGTTCGAGTTAAACGCAGTTTATAATCAGGATTATCAACGTATTATAGCGGCCTTACAAGTCATCCTACAAAAGGGAGCTCTTGAACGTTTCTTCAGGCCAGAGGGAAAAATGGAGGATTGCGTACAAGCCATTCCCCTTTACGGAGGAAAACTAAGGTTATATTGCCTAAGGATTTCTGTGCTGGATCTTCAACGGAAAACTTTACACTCGAAATATGAAAAACAAACAAGAATGGTTTAAAGAAAAAACAGCCTCGGTGTCCCCTGAAATTATGTTGGAAATCCAACTATCAGCTGACATCATCGAAAGGATCGATAAGATTCTTAAAGAGAAAAATATGACCCAACGGGATCTGGCCAAAAAGCTAAACAAAAGCGAAGCCGTCGTATCTCGTTGGACCACGGGTTTTCCCAATCTAACACTACGTTCCATAGCCCAACTCTCCATAGCATTAGGAGAGCCGCTGATTCAAATACCAGTTTCAATAAAAGGCCTGGAGGTACTTTGACCCGCTTCGCTTCGTCGAGGGCTTCGCCGTTCCGTTTTCAGTTTTCAGTTTCCCACTCTCACTCGCAAGCCGTCAGAATAGGCGGTGAACTCGGGAGCGTATTGGCACTGGATCAACGCATAGCCGTTGCTCAAGTTGCCCTCCTTGGTGACAAACATGCTGTACTCTAGCTGATGCACACCCTTCGGCAGGAAGTCGATGAAGAACTCCATGTCGGTGTCGGTGGTGCTCTGGTAATAGCACATCTCATCATCATAATGATAGCGCGAGATCACGTTCTCGGGCTCGAAACCGGCGGCACGCAGGTCCTTCACCATGACGAACGACATGTCCTGCGAGCTCTCGAAGGTGAGCTTCACGGTGAGCTTGTCGCCGACCTTCAGGGTCTGCTTCTCCAACGGCACCAAGAGCTTGCCGTTCGGGGTGACGGTCTCCACGAAGAGCTCCCTCTTGAGCTTGAAGCCTGAGTTGTCGGCCTTCACCTCGTCGATGGGCACGAAATACTGCCTGAACAGACCGCCCCAGACGAGATGCGGGGTGGGGTTGTTCACGGTGAGGTGACGCATGGCCTCGGTGACCTCGTTGGCGTTCCAATGGCGTTGTATGAAGCCAGTGCCGGCCTCGCCGCCCTCGGTGCTGATGGGGGTGCCGCTGAAGCTCAAGGTCACGTCCTTGCCTTCCTCGAACCAGTCGCTGCCGCGCATGAGCAGGGCATAGATGGCATCGGCGGTGGAGGCGGAGTTCTCCCACATGTTGGTGCGCTTCTGCGTGAGCAGCCACACCCTCAGCTGGTCGAGCATCTCCTGGTCACCCTCAATCTCTGCGAAGGCAGCCATGATGTTGGCATGGGTGGCGATGTGCGAGTTGAACGAGAAATACTTCTTCGGCCAGTACATGCCGATCTCCTCGTTCTTCTGGGCGCATTCCTTGAACGACTGGATGATGAGCTCGGCGGTCTTCTTGTCGCCGATGCGGTAGAGCACCAGAGCGGCAAACGAACGCTGGTTGAAGTTGAAGTTGGTCCACTCCTTCTTGTTGTCGAGCCTGTCGAGGAAATAGGCCTTGGCCTTGGCATAGTCGCGGTCGGAGTTCTGCTCCTCGAAGAAACTCAAGGCATAGAGTTCCTGCAAGGTGTAGCTCCCGATGCCCCATTCCTTGCCGAGGCGGCGCATCTCACGGTAGGTGTCGGCCACATCGTATTCGATGAACCTGACGGCCTTCCGGCAGATCTCCTCGGCTTTCCTCTGGTCGGCCTTGCTCATCGACTCCCAGACACCCATCTTCTGGAGCTTGCCGAAGCCGGTGAGGATATAGGTGGTGATATAAGGACTCTCGGGCATGCCGTCCCACCATGGCCAGCCGCCGTTGTACTTTTGTTTCTGTTCCAGGAGGTTCAGCGTGGCGCTCTGTTGCTGGCGTAAGGTGTTGAGTTCAAAGAGGTTGGCGATGCGTGCACGTTGTTCAGTCTCGCTCTTGGCTTCGAGCACCCAGGGGGTCTCTTGCAGCATGATGGCCTTCAGGTCTTGGTCTTTCTCGAGTTGCGACAGCAGGGCGTCGGGGGTCTCGATCTGCCATTTCTTGATGTAGGCGAGCAGGTTCGGCACATGGTCGGCGATATAGGCTGAGAGGCTGTTGGCGTAGAACACGTAGAAGGCGTTCTCGGGTCTGTCGGTCCTGATGTTGGCCAGGTAAGGCAGGCTCTGCACGGCGTACCACACGGGGTTGGTGCTGAAGTTAAGTGTGAGGGCGTAGTCGCGTTCACGGCTGTTGGGGTTGGCGATGGCCTCGAACTCGAAGGTCTTCTCGGTCTCGGCCTTCACGGTGATGGGCAGGGTCTGGGTGAGGAAGATCTCGCTGCTGAGCACGGGCATGAGGTGCTGTTCGGCGTCGCTGAACTGTCCGGCGTAGGCGGTGAAGCGGAAGGCGAGCAGGCTGAGGTCGTACTGGGCGGCCACCTTCCAGCGTACCTCCTGGCTGCGGCCTGGGACGATCTCCTTCATGTTGATGACGGCGTCGCCCTCGATGAGGTCGATGGGTTTCATGGTGGCGGCGTCGAAGATCTCGAGCTTGGCCTTGGGGGTCACGGCCTCGTCGCCGGTGTTAATGACGTTGGCCACCATCCACAGGGTGTCGGTGTCGTACATGTAACGGGGCATGTCGGCCATGATCATCACGGGTTTCGACGACTTGAAGGTGTATTCCTTGCCGCCGGTCTTTCCGTCCTTGGTGTAGGCGATCATCATCAGCTTCCAGCGGGTGATGGCGTCGGGCAGGATGAAGGTGAAGGTGCTGCTGCCGTCGGCTTCGGTGCGGAGGTCGGGGAAGAAGAACGCGGTCTCGTTGAAGTTCTCGCGGAGGGCGGGCTCCACCTCTTCGTTGGCCTTTTGGGCTTCGGCTTCGGCGACTTCCTCATCGTTCTCCACGACTGCGACGAGGCTTTCTTGGGCGGCCACCTCAGCGACCTCGGCCGTTACGTTCGCGCCCATCGGCTCGGCCATGTCGTACATCACCATTCCTTCCTCTTCGACGCCGCCCTTGGCGCGCACCTTGCGGAGCCCACGTCCACCGGCAGCGCGGAAATTGCTGTAACCGTAGCTGTAAATCTCGAAGAACGGGTAGTCGGAAGGCAGGTTGAAGTCGAACAGCCCGATGTAGAAGTGGATGTACTCTTCGGCTGACGAGCTGATGAACCTGTGGTCGTCGGTGCGGAAGCTGCTGCCGTAGTCGCCGCCAGGGCTCATGTTGAAGCTCCAGTAGTGGTAGGCGAACTCGTCCAAGGAGGCGTCGTACATGCCTGCCATCAGAGCGGCTTCGGCGGGTTTGTTTTGATAGTCTTTCACGTTGACGGTCCAGGTCTCCTCGCCGCCGGGGTTGAGCTTGTCGCGCACCGTAGCCAGACTCACGTTGAGGTCGAGGTTGTCGTAAGGCACGGGGATGGTTTGGCTGCGGGTTTGGTAGCTGTTCTCTTTGACGAAGGCGGTGACCAGGGTGAGGCCGCCGCGGTCTTCCTCGGTGACTTTATAGGTGATCTTCTGGATGTCGTCGTTCAAGGTGATCCAACGCTCCATGCGCACTTCGTCGCCGTGTTTGAGCTTCACCCACACCTTCACGTCCTTGGCGGAGCTGCCGATGTTGAACCAGACGGTCTCGCCGGGATGGGCCGAGTTGTTCTGGGTCTGGTACCAGGTCAAAGTGGTGGAGGGCACCTGCTTGGCGCTCTCGCGATACACGGTGAACTCCTTGGCGGTCTGTGCCAGCGGGTCGTCAAGACTCTTCAGCTCGATATAGTAGTTGCCTGGCTGCAAGGCTTTCTTGCCGTTGTAGAAGGGGGTCTCCCCGTCGATGCTGACTTCATCTTCATAGACGAGGGTCTTGTGTCTCAGCTGTTCGGCTTGTGTGGTGAAGCAATAGGTGGGGAACAGGCGTTGCAGCTCTTCGTCGCTGTAGATCTTGCGGTCGATTTCGGCATTTTGGCTGAAAGCGTCGAAGTAATTGATCTTGGCCTCGTCGTCGAACCGGTAGATCTTGCGCGACACGCGGCTCTTGGCGGGCTGGCCGTTCATGTTGATGACTTCGATGTGGTATTTGTCGAACTCTTTCTCTTCCACCAACGAAGGGATGTTGGTGCTGATGGCGACCTCGTTGTAGCCGGCGCGGAGATAATGGGTGCTGCTATGGGTCTCGCCTTGGGCGCTGGTGGCGGTCACTTCGATCTCGTAGGTGAACACGGGCTGCTGGTCGGGCTTGGTCTTCAGCGAAGGTTTCAGGTTGAAGGTGATGGCGAACTTGCCATTCTCGTCGGTGCGTGCCTCGCCGAAGTCGATCTGCTCGTCTTCCACGGAGGGGTACCACCACCACCAGCAACGCCACGGGAAGCTGGTCTTGCGCACCACGCGGTAGCTGTATTTCACATCGTCGAGACCGAAGCCGGCCAGGGCGTCGACGCTGCCGCGCACGGTGACGTCGTTGTTGAGTTTGTACTGCTCCTTCACGTTCTCGAAGTTGATCTCGAAGGTGGGGCGTTTGTATTCTTCCACTCGGATGGTGGTGCTTCCTTGTTGGCAGTTGAGATGGAACACGCCGTTGAGCAGGTCGGTGGGGATGACGAACGAGCCGCTGAACGAGCCGTACTCGTCGGTGGTGAAGCTAGCCGAGGCGATATTCTGCCAGTTGGCGTCCTTGAACTCGACTCTCTCGTTGAAATGGGTGGCCAGGGTCTGCTCGCCGTTTTCGTGGTGTACTACGATGCCCTTGAAATAGACGGTCTGTCCTGGGCGGTAGATGGCCCGGTCGGTGAAGACACGGGTGACGTTGTAAGGTCTGGGGCTGTCGGGCTCGCGTTCGAGGTAATAGTTGTTTTTGGCCAGCAGCACGTCGTCGCCTTTCCTGAGGTTGATTTGGAACGTCTCGTAGCCGACCTTGTTGGTCAGCACGACACGGCCGTTGGCGTCGGATTTTTGGGTGGTCACGTTGGTGATGTCGTATTCGCGCTTACGGTAGTTCCAGGTCTTGCGGAACACCTCCACGGTGACGCCGGCCATGGGGTGGCCGGTCTTGCGGTCGATGGTCACAATCTCGAACTCGTTGGGCTTGCTGTCGGTGATGAAGCCGAGGCTCGACACTTGGAAGCGCATCACGAACATCAGTTCCTCGTTGGTGGTCTCCTTGCTGGTGAGGCCGAGCAGGTAATAACAGCCTTCTTCGAGTGGGGGCAGTGCGGCGATGGTGCTATGGCTGCGCAGGTCGGTCTCGGCGGGGAGGTCGATGGCGCCTTCCATGTCGGGGAGTTCCTTCATCAGCTTTTCCTTGAGTTCCTTGTCGTAGAGCTTGTTCAGCTCTTTGAGTTGTTTCTCGGTGACTTTGAAGAGCTTGTAATAGGGGTGCTCCACGTTGCGGTATTCCATCACGATGGGGATGTTCTCGTTGGGCAGCTGCACTTCGTTGAACGAGAATTCGACTTGGGGTCGGTTGAGGTATTCGAGGGTGTGCTTGCAGTCGCCGGAGTTTTTCGGATAGGCGTAGATGGCTTGCTTGCAGATCTCGGCGGCTTGGCGGTAATTATCGAAATAGGTGCTGTCGTCGGAGTTGCTTTCGTATTGTTGTATCAGGCTGGCGGCGAGGCAGTTCGAGAGGGAGGCAAACTGTTTGTTATCACGGTGTTTGGCCATCAGGTAGCGGATGGCTTTCTGGTAGGGCTCGTATTCCTCGAGGATGCCGTTGACGAAATCGAGGCGTTTGTAGTCGTTGTAGAGCATCAGGTCCTCGTTGTCTTGGTTTTGGAGGATGAGTTGCTGGTAGAAACGCAGGCAGCGGATGATGGCTTTGTCGCTGTCGCCGAGGTCGGCTTTGGCGAACTCCAGGTCGTTGAGCCACCAGAGGCGGGTGTTCCAGTCGGGCTGGAGGTCGTCGGCGGTGCAGGCTTCCCGGTAGTGTTTCGAAACGCGGTGGAAGAGGAAGTCGAACATGGTGGGCTCGTATTCGAGATAGGTGCTTCCGGGACTCTCGAAGAGGGTCATGTAGGGCTCTGAGGCCTCGGCCTTGAGGGCTTTGACGGGTTCGAGGGCCAGCATGTAATGTTCGTCGATGAGGCGCTCAAAAGTGTTCTTGTCCCAATATTTCATCTCCACCTCGCCGAGGTCGCCGTCGATGGCGAGGTTTTGTCTGATGCTATAGTCGTTATCGTCAAGATAGCTGCTGTAGATTTGTGCGATCTCGCAGTGGAGCACGGCTTGGGGAACGGCCTCGAGTCGGTCGAGTTGTGCCATGGCGTATTTGATGTAAGCCTGTTCGTAGGCGTCCTCCACGGTCTCGGCCATCACTTTCTGGCGGTAGAGGATGGTCTTCAGCAGCTGGACCTGGTTCTTTTCTTTTTCGGCTTTCTTCTCGATTTCGTTCAGCACCTTTTCGGCTGACTCGGGAAGGTCGTCGTCAAGTTTTTCTTCAAATTGTTTCCATAAGGTTTCGTAGTCGTTCTTCATAGGTTTATCATCGTTGTTAGTTAATAATCCAAAGGAGAGGAGGGCTGTTGTGAGGAGCAGCAGTCCGATGATGATGGTTAAATGGCGTTTCATGGTCGAAAATTATTAGGACAAAGATAATAATATTACAAAAAGCGTGCAAAAATATTTTGTTACTTTTGCGGCATGAAAAGAGAGATGGAAGAATTTGAGTCACGGTTTGCCGAGGCCTTGAGGGGGTCGGTGTTGCCGATGGACGAGGTGTTGCGTTATGTGGAGGCGGCTCCGGGCAAGCGGCTGCGTCCGTGGTTGGTGTTCCTGTCGGCTCGGCTTTTTGGGGAGATTAATGACACCACACGTCGCACGGCTTTGTTTGTGGAGCTGTTGCACACGGCCACATTAATACACGACGATGTGGTTGACCGATCCGACATGCGTCGGGGTCAGCCCTCGGTGAATGCCCGGTGGAACAGCCAGGTGGCGGTGCTGGCGGGCGACTATCTTTTGGCGAAGGCCATGAGGCTGCTTTCGAATCCTGAAGACCACCTTATATTAAAGGAGATGCTCGATGTGGCCATGAAGATGAGCGAGGGGGAACTGTTGCAGAACGGAAAACGGAGAACGGAAAACGGAAAACTGTATCTTGAGATTATTACTAGGAAAACGGCTCGATTGATACAGGCTTGCTGTGTGTGCGGTGCCATGTCGGTGAATTCTTCTCTTCTTACTTCTTGCTCCTTACTTCTTGCCGACTTCGGTCTGAACTATGGTCTGGTGTTCCAGATGCGTGACGACATCGACGATGGCGAGAATGTGGACATGGCCAAGGCCTTGCTTCCGGTTTATCAAGAGAAGGCGCTGAAGGCGCTGGAGGCTATGGAGCCGATGGTGAGCGACAAGGAGGCCTTGGAGTCGTTGAGGAACTTGGTTGAATAAGCATGGCTTCGAAATGAAAAGAAAAGTAACGTTCATATTATGCATCTTGACATGGGTTCTGCTGACCATGTTTTTCGTGCAGGAACGGACACGGGTCTTCAAGCTCAAGCCGTTGAACGGCGTTTACTATAACACCCCGACGCCGGTACTGGCCCTCCAATACTGTCTCTCAGGAAAATACCAAAACGACTTGGAGAATCACCTCCGCTACCATTTCGGTTTCCGCGAAGTGCTGATCCGTCTGTATAACCAGTATGCCTGGGATTTCTACCACACGACCACCAACAAGACAGTCAAGGTGAGCGACGACAACTGGTTGATAGGAAAACGCGAATGGGCGAACTACTATGAGAGCCGCATAGCCTACTATGCCTCCAGCCGTGCCGAGATGAAGGCGATGTTCGACAGGGAGGCTATGAGAATGTATAAGGTGCAGAACATCCTCGACGAGTACGGGGTATTCTTGTTTGTGACCCTGCTCCCGGGCAAGGAATTCGTTTATCCGGAACACCTGCCTGAATACCAGCCCGAGGACGACAGCCTTCACCTGGAGCCCTTGCATGCCATTCAGTACTATCCCGTTGTCTTCGACAGCCTCGGCGTGAATTACATCGACGTCCAGCGGATCTTCCTGGATTGGAAAGACAAGGTGGACTATCCCTTGTATCCCCAAACGGGCGCACATTGGTCGCATGTGGCCTCGGCACAAGCTTTCGACACCATTCTTCGTTACATCGAGCATGAGAGCGGCATGAACCTGAACAGCTACCAGATTGTCAACGTGCATCCCGACGTGACGGTGCCCCCTGACAACGACTTGGAGAATGTGATGAACTTGTGCCGTCCCATCAAACAGGGCAGCAATTATTACTCGGATACCAAGGCGTTTTATGAATATATGGCGACCATGCCGAGGTTTCTCATCATTGGCGACTCCTATTTCTGGAACCTGACCCAGTCGGTCCCGCTGGGCGACCTGTTCAGCCATTATGAATATTGGTATTACAATAGCACGGTGTATTTCAACCCGAATTGCAACCACACCAGCGAGTTGGATATCCTCTCGGAGATCTTGAACACCCAGATCATCGACCTGTCGTATTCGCCCGTGCAGCTATATGACTACAGCGATCATTTCCTGCCTAAGGCTTTGCTGTATCTGACCCATGAGGACGCGGAGATCGAGGCTGTGATTGACAACTTGGCATCCACCATGGAACAAACGAAAGGGGAGGAGAAGCGGAAAGCCGCGATGGACCTCCTCTTCTCCTCCCCGGAGGATTACTTCCCTGACCTTGCCGCCGAGGGGATTCCTGCCACACGGAACAGCAGGATCAAGGAAGTGTTGAGATAAGCTTATTTGAAGGCGTTCTCGCTGAGGCCGTGGCCTGAGAGGGCCAGATCCTTCATGTAGCCAGGAACCTCCTTGCCGAGATACTTGTCGACATACAACTTGGCTAAGTACTGGCCGAGCATGAAGCCGTGGCCGCGCAAGCCGGTGAGGATACCGACCTCCGGGTCGACGATGTAACGCGGCTCGGTGTAACGACCAGCCCAGCAAGCCAAGAAGCTCACCTCGCCCAAGTTGGGGATCCATTCGGCGAAGACCTCGGAGACGATCTCCA